>SAMEA3663118__coassemble_183_pt1 | contig 24994 bp, 26 predicted proteins | sample SAMEA3663118__metabat2_high_PE_014 | metagenome-assembled genome bin SAMEA3663118 (sample SAMEA3663118) | pig gut metagenome | biome: pig gut; feature: pig-associated habitat; material: faeces | place: Denmark | collected 2012
TATTGAAATAGTTACACAATTATCTAATTCAAATATTGATTATATTGAATGTGGTTATTTTAACCCACAAAAAAAATTCGATAAAGATTGTAGTATCTATACACATATAAAAGATATTTCTACTTTTTTGCCATTAAATAAAAACACTATTTATACACTTATGATAAATTTTGAAGAATTAAAATTAAAAGATTTATCTAACAATACATATAAAAATTTTGAATTAAGAATAGCATTTAAACCACAACAATTAAATAATGTAAAAGATTATATTAAACCACTACTAGATAAAAACTATAAAATCTCCTTAAATCCAATGCATACAAGTATATATTCGATAGAAGATATTAACAAACTATGTCAAATAACGAATGAATTAAAAGTTAATTGTTTAACAGTTGTTGATACAATGGGAATAATGACAAAAAAAGACACAATAAATTTATTCCAAATACTTGATAATGAAATCCTTTCAAATACGAATTTAGGTTTTCACTCACATAATAATTTACAATTATCTTATTCAAACACAAAAGAACTAATAAAATCAAATTTAAGACATAATCTTATTATAGATTCTTGTATTCTAGGAATAGGTAGAGGTGCGGGAATTCTACCAACTGAATTAATTACACAATATCAAAATGAACATTCAAATTCAAATTACGACCTAAATATTATATCAACAATCGCCAATAAATATATTAATCCATTAGAAAAAATTCAGAAATGGGGATATAGTTATCCATATTATTTAAGTGCAAAAAACAAATGTCATCCAAATTATGCTAAATATTTAATAGAACATACTAATTTAACTTATAAAGAAATGAATAGAATTTTTTCTATAATTCCAAATAATGAAAAAATAAATTACAATGAAGAATTATTAAAAAAAATATTATAAACTTATGTAATAATTTTGAAAAATTCTTTACAATAACTAAAATTTGATTTAATATTATAGTGTTATTTAGTGTATAAAAAGGGATAGAGATGAGCAATCCAAAATATAAAAGAGTTCTCTTAAAAATTAGCGGAGAAGCATTACTTGGAGAACAAGATTTCGGTATAGATTACAAGCCGGTTGAAATGATTACTAATGAAATAAAGACTATCCTCGATAAAGGTGTTGAAGTTGCCGTTGTAGTTGGTGGTGGAAATATTTTTAGAGGAATGAAAAATAGTGCTAAACTTGGTATGGATAGAGCATCAGGCGACTATGTTGGTATGTTGGCAACAGTTATGAATGCCGTAGCATTACAAAGTGCGTTAAAAAAGGCAAACATTGATTGTAGAATTCAATCAGCAATTACAATGAATCAAATTGCTGAACCATATATTCGTCATAGAGCAATTAGACACTTAGAAAAAGGTCGTGTTGTAATATTTGCAGCAGGAACTGGTAATCCGTTCTTTACAACTGATACTGCAGCAGCATTAAGAGCATCTGAAATTGATGCTGAAGCAATGTTGATGGCAAAAAATGGAGTAGATGGTGTTTATACAGATGATCCAAAGACAAATCCTGATGCTAAAAAACTGGATAAAATCAAGTATTCTGATATCATCAAAAATGAATTAAAAGTTATGGATACATCGGCTTGTTCACTATGTGAACAAAACCACATACCAATTGTAGTATTTGATTTTAAAGCAAAAGGAAGTTTAGCAAATATTATGGACGGCAAGGACGTCGGTACATACATCGAGTAATAGTTAATACATAATAAATTTGAAAGAGGTAAAAATGTCAGAAGCAGTTGAACAATTATTTACAACAGGCGAAGAAAAAATGGAAAAAGCCATCGCCCAATTAAGACGAGAATTTTCAACAGTTAGAACAGGTAGAGCAAACCCTGCAATATTAGACAAAGTTTTAGTTGATTATTATGGAGCACCAACTCCACTAAGACAAATGTCACAAGTAACTGTACAAGATGGTACTACACTTGTAATTACACCTTATGACAAGACAATTTTAAAAGAAATTGAAAAAGCCATCATTAAAGCTGAATTAGGTATCGCTCCTAACAGTGATGGTATCTGTTTAAGATTAGCATTTCCACCATTAACAGAAGACAGAAGAAAAGCCATTGCAAAAGACGTTAAAAAAATGGGTGAAGATGCAAAAGTTGCTGTTAGAAACGTTAGACGAGATATGACTGATGCTCTAAAAAAAGCCGAAAAAGCAGATAACCTTCCTGAAGATACGGTAAAAGACTATCAAGACAAAATTCAAAAAATAACTGATAAATACACTAAGACTATTGATACTAGTGTTTTAGAAAAAGAAAAAGAGGTTATGACAGTATAATGGATAATAAAAATTTAACAAGGATTATTACAGGTACAATTTTAGGTGTTACAGTTTTGCTTTCTATAATAAAAGGAGGCTGGGCATTATTCGTACTAACCTTGTTATTTATTATCTTTGCGACAAAAGAATACGTTGCAATTTTAAAACACAAAGGTTTTTATCCTAGTTTAAAAGTAATTTTATTTGCAGACATATTTTTTGCACTATTGGCTTATTTGAACAGATTTAACATGCTAGCATTTGCAGTTACAATCTGTTCAATATCAGCTTTTATTTGGGTTTTATTCAAAGGTAGACAACCATACATTGCTAATGCTGCAACAACAATTTTAGGATTTATATATGGTGGATTATTTCCTCTATATTTGATTTTTATTAGAGATATTGGTTCTACTCCAACATATACATACCTAATCAAAACAACAGGCGAATGTACTGGTAAAGGTTTAATTATATTATTATTCTTCGCAGTTCTTTTAACAGATACTGGTTGTTATTACTTTGGTACAAAATTCGGCAAGCATAAACTTGCCCCTATTATTAGTCCAAACAAGACAATTGAAGGTTCCATCGGTGGAACTCTATCAGCAATTGCAGTTTCGCTACTAATTGGTCATTTCATCAATTTGGCTTGGTATCATTGTGTTATTTCTGGTGTTTTAATTGCTTTATTCTCACAAATTGGCGATTTATGCGAATCACTTATCAAACGTGATGCTGGAGTTAAAGATTCAGGTAACACTTTACCTGGACACGGTGGATTCTTAGATAGAACTGATAGTTATGTTTTCACATTACCTATTTTATATTATTATTTTCAATATGTTGTAAACAATCCTAATACAATAAATTCTATAACATCATTTTTTAAAGGACTTTGGTAATGGGGTTTAATTTACTTGATATAGAATGCATAAACAAGGAAAATTTACAAATAGCCCTAACGCACCCGTCTTATACAACAGAAAATGATATTTCATATTTAAAGAATTATGAAAGACTTGAATTTTTGGGCGATGCAGTACTTAAATTGATTACTTCTGATTTACTTTATAAAAAATATCCAGAATATAAAGAAGGTAAATTATCAAAAATTCGTTCGATTTTAGTTTCAGATAACACACTTGCTACAATAGCAAAAGATATTAAACTGCAAGAAAAAATGATTTTAGGAAAAGGTGAAGAACACACTGGTGGTAGAGATAGAGAATCGAACATTGCTTGTACAATGGAAGCAATTCTTGGTGCATACTACCTTGATGGCAAAATTAATTATATAGAACGTTTTCTAAATGAGAATTTACTTCCACTATCGAATGAAATAGATATGCATTTTGAAAAATATAATGCAAAAGCAGTTTTACAAGAATACACACAAAAAGAAAACAACACTTTACCTAAATATACCACAACTAATATAACAGGTCCTATGCATAATCCAAAATTTGAAGTAGAAGTTTCATATAATAACAAAATTCTTGCAATAGGATATGGTAATAATAAAAAAGAAGCACAACAAAATGGTGCGTACAAAGCATGTGTAAAATTAGGAATTATCAGTGGAGATACTAAGAATGAATAATAATATTATAATTTCACCATCTATTTTATCAGCAGATTTTGCGAATTTAAAATGTGATATAAAAAAAGTTGAAACTGCTGGTGCGCAATGGCTACATATTGATGTTATGGACGGTCACTTTGTACCAAATATTTCTATTGGAATTCCTGTAGTAAAGTCAATACGTCCAATAACAAATATGATTTTAGATGTGCACCTAATGATTAGTGAACCAGAAAAATATATTGAACAATTTGCAAATGCAGGTGCAGATATCATCACATTTCACTATGAAGCAGCCATGAGCAAATCAGAAGAAATCATTCATAAAATTCATTGTTTAGGTAAAAAAGCCGGTATATCAATAAAACCAAAAACTCAACCAGATGAAATAAGAAACTTAATCAAATTGGCAGATTTAGTACTAGTTATGACTGTTGAACCAGGTTTTGGTGGACAAAAATTTATGGAAGATTGTGCAAATAAATTACCTTATATTAAAGAATTACAAACTAATACTCAATATTTACAGGTTGATGGTGGTATCAATGATAAAACTGGCAAAATCTGCACACAATTAGGTGCTAATTCACTAGTTGCTGGCAGTTATATTTTTAATAGTAATAATCCTGCAGATAGAATAAACTTGTTAAAATATTAATTTTATTTAAAATCTAGCCACATAAATTTTATCCTGTTAAAATAATAGAATGGGGAGTTTTACACTTAAAGGTACAATTACATATGCTATATATAGACAAATTCTTGTTCAATTTGTAAATTTAGTTTCAACAATTGGAGATATTGTTAGATATGGCAACGAAGTAATTAAAAATATACTAAAAGGTAACGTAAACACTAAGGCACTTATTGAGCAATGTGCCAGATTTGGCGTAAGTTCACTTCCTATAACATTATCCATTGTTGGAATGTCATCTATTATTGTGGCGATGCAAGTCGCTGGAGAAATGGTAAAACAGGGTGCTGGCAACTATGTTGGCTTATTAGTTGCTATGCTAATCATACGTGAAGACGGAATTATCATGTCAGGATTTGCGATTATTTCAATGATAGGTTCTTCTCTTGCATCAGAAGTAGCAACTATGCGTGTAACAGAACAAATTGATGCTATAAAAGTATTAAAGGTAAACCCTATTGAATATTTATTTGTTCCTAGAGTTTTAGCTGGAGTATTAATGATGCCACCAGTATTAATAGTAGCATCATTAGTTGGAATTATTGGTGGAGGTGTTGCCTCACACCTAGCATCAGGATTAACTTATAGAGCATATTTTGATTCTGTATGGAGAGGATTATATTTAAAGGACATGAATGTTGCGATATTAAAAGCAATCGTTTTTGGGTTTACAATAGCACTTGTTAGTTGTACATGTGGATATAAGGCAACAGGTGGAGCAAAAGGTGTAGGGCAAGCAACTACCAAAGCAGTAGTTTGGTCATTTGTAGCAATAGTAATTTGGGATTTAATATTTTCAATAATATTTTTCTTTTAAAAAGCAGGTATTTATGAGTATTGAAGTTAAAAATTTAATAAAAACTTTTGGTAAAAATACTGTTATTGATGATATATCATTCAAAGTAGATAACGGTGAAATACTTGCTATTATTGGATTTAGTGGTTCCGGTAAAAGTACCGTTTTAAAACTAATTAGTGGATTAATTCCAAAAGATTCCGGTAGTATTTCAACAACTGGCGATATTGCAATGGTGTTTCAATATTCAGCATTAATAGATTCTTTAAATGTATTTGATAATATTTCCTTTGCATTAAGAGAAAGAAAAGATTTAAGAAAAAAATACACAAAAGACCAAATAAAACAAATTGTAAAAGAAAAATTGGCATTAGTAGGTTTAAGTGGAATTGAAAATAAATTTCCATCAGAATTGTCTGGTGGTATGCAAAAAAGAGTAAGTTTTGCACGTGCAATTGTTACTGAACCTGAAATAATATTGTATGATGAACCGACAGCAGGACTTGATCCTATTTCATCTACATTAATAGAAGATTATATTGTTAGATTAAAACAAGAAACAAATGCTGCTTCAATTGTTGTAACACACCAAATGTCAACAATTACAAGAACTGCAGATAAAGTACTTATGTTATATGGTGGTAAATGCGTATTTTTTGGAACGCCAGAAGAATTATGCAATCAAGATACACCATATACGAAGCAATTCGTTTCTGCGGATCTAGAAGGTCCAATGAAAATGTTAAAATAATTAAGTAAGAGGAATATATAATGAAATTATCATCATCATTTAAAGTAGGAATATTATCATTAGTAGCATTACTAATCTTTTTCTGCACAGTTTTATGGGTAAAAGGAAGAGCCTTTTCATCGGCTGATAGAATTGAAGTGTTCTTTAAAGATGTAAACGGTATGCGTCCAGGTTCTGCTGTCCAAATGATGGGTTTAAGAGTTGGACAAGTAGAAGAAATTACACCTGTTGTAGAAGGGGATACTAGTTATGTAAAATTACGTTTTGTAATTACTAATCCAAATGTAAAAATTCCAAAAGCTTCAATGATTTCAATACAACAATCAGGCTTAATAGGAGAACAATTTTTAGAAATAACACCACCTAAATTAAAAACTGTATATATTCCAGTAAATAGTGCTTCTTTAGAAAAAGGTGCAAAAGTTCAAATCAAACTTGATGATAGATATTATGATGTTGGTAATGTAAGAAGAACACAAATATTGAGTCGTGCAGTTATTCCTATTGCATTACATGAAACAATAAAGACACAATATGCTTATAAATATGACTATATAGTTGATTTACCAGGGCTAATTTTACCCGAATTTATGATTGGTGAAATAATAAATGACAAAGGAGAATATAAATTAAGAATACGTCCATTAGACAACGCACCTATTCCTTATCCACATCAAAATTCACCTTATACAATTATAGAACCAATGAGGATATCAGACTTCTTAGATTTACAATACCAAGCGGCAGAATCATTGACAGAAACAAACAAAAAAATCAATGACATGCTTGATGATAGATTGATTTCTGATTTAAGACAATCTGTAACAAATATAAAGATTTTAACAGCACAAGCAACATCAACACTTGGTAAGGCAGAATTATTAATTGATGATTCAAGAAAAGACTTAAATTCAATGATGAATATGATGAATGATGTTTCTAAAAACTTTAATGATTTATCCAAAAATGTTAATAATATTATTGGTGATCCTCAATTTAAACCAACAATGTTACAAACTGCTAAATCATTAAATAACCTAGCCACAGAATTAACTCCTATAATTGGTGCAGTTGATGCTCAAAAATTTGCATCTGATTTAAGTGTAACAATGAGTAATGTTGCAGAGATTTCAAATTCTGTAAATAGAATGTCAAAAGACCAAAAATTAAAAAATAATTTATTAACAACTGTTGATAATGTTAATAAAGCATTATGTAATATTTCTACAACGTTAGAAGTAATTAATAATACAAAAGACAAAGCAAACGTAAAACAAGTTGTTGAAGATACTGCAGCGACTGTTCACAACCTAAGAACATTCTCTGAAAAACTTAATAAACGTTTCTTATTATTTAGATTATTATTCTAATCATTTTAGTTTAATAACTGCACTATGACGACTAGTTGTCCCATTTTCTTTACGATAAGAAAAGAACAAATCATTACGACAGCAAGTGCAGTAAGGACAAATATCAATATTATCAAGCGGTACGCCAATTTCTTCAAGTTGGCGTGCATTTGTTTTTTTCAAATTTACAAAAGGTTTTTCATTTTTATATGTTATTAAATCTAAACTATTTTTAACAGAATTTTTAATACCATTAACAACTTCAATACCTACTTCATAACAACAATCGGATATTGCTGGTCCAATAACGGCATAAATATCTTTAATTTCAGAATGCGAAAATAATAACATTTTTTCAATAGTTTTCGGTACTATTCTAGCGACAGTTCCACGCCAACCGGCATGAGCAATTGCTGCAATATTAGCATTTTTATCATATAAAATAACTGGTACACAATCTGCGAAATTTAAATAAACGGCTTGTTCCATATTTGTAAGAATTAAAGCATCTGTTTCTGGATAATCATTCATTCCAACTTTTACGAACTCGACATTTGATGAATGAGTTTGATTTGGTGATATTAAATTATCATTTGATATTTTTAAATATTCACATACTGATTTAATATTTTTATCAACATCTACTCCAACCTCTTTTGAACGTAACACTGTTTCACGAGTAGTAAAAAAATGTTCCAAATTTAATAATAAATCTGAATAAAAAACTTTACCTGCACCAATATTTTTTTCTCTAAACATAGTAAGATAATAATTCAAAAAAGAAAATATATCTATATTTTACATAGCAAAATATTTGAAGTACAATATAAGAGCAAACAGAGGGAAGAAAGGTATAAAAAATGAAAGTTTCATTAAATTGGTTAAATGAATTAGTTGATTTATCAGATTTAGATATTAAACAAATTGCTCACGAATTAACTGTAAGTGGTCTTGAAGTAGAAGAAATTAGCGAAGTTAAAGCACAATTTTCAAATATAATTTCAGCTAGAATTGAAAAAATTGACAACCACCCAAATGCTGATAAATTACATTTAGTAACAATAAACAATGGTCAAGGTTTAAAAACAGTTGTTTGTGGTGCACAAAATATTCAAGAAGGTCAAATTATACCTTATGCATCTGTAGGTAGCAAAGTTTTAGATAGACATACCGGTGAACAATTCACATTAACACCTGCAAAAATTAGAGGTGTTGAATCAGAAGGTATGCTTTGTTCTGACGATGAATTAGGTGTTGCAGACAGAAATTACCAAGAAGAAGATGGAATTCTTATTTTAAACAGATTATTTCCAAATGTTCAAATCGGTAAAAATGTAGAAGACATCTTAGGCTTTGAAAAAGATACAGTTTTAAATGTTGCTCCTACTGCAAATAGAGGTGATGAATTATCTGTTGTCGGTATTGCAAGAGAATTATCTGCGATTTTCAATAGACCATTAAAATTTTCATACCTACAACCTACAAAAGATTTTTCTACAGATTCTTTCAAAGTAGAAATTAAAGATAATGATGTTTGCAAATATTATTCAATCGGTGTTTTAAAAGATATTAAAATTAAATCATCACCAGATTGGATGCAAAAAAGACTTTTAGCCTCAGATATTAGAGCAATTAACAATGTCGTAGATATTACAAACTATGTATTATTAGAATATGGTACACCATTACACGCATTTGATTTAGATAAAATTGGAAATTATTTATGCGTTAGACGTGCAAACGAAGGCGAAAAACTTGTCACCTTAGATGAAGTTGAACGTAGTTGTACAACAGATACAGTCTTAATTTCAACAGAAGATAAAGCAGTATGTGCTGGTGGAGTGTTTGGTGGTGCTAATTCAGAAGTTGATAATAATACTAAGAATTTAGCATTAGAAGCAGCATATTTCACACCTGCTACAAACAGAAAAAGTGCAAGAAGCATCGGGTATCGTTCAGAAGCAAGTTCAAGATTTGAACATGGTGTTGATATGGAAGCCGTTAAACCTGGTTTAATGAGAGCAATGCAACTATTAGTAGATTATGCTGATGCAAAAATTGAAGGCATTGTAGAAACAGGTAAAAACGAATTAGAACCAATTGATATTACATTAAGATATTCTCAAGTGAACAAATTATTAGGTTGCACAATTGAACCTGAAAAATGTAACACTATTTTAGAAAGACTTGGTTTCGAAATGATTGGCGGAAATGAAATTGCTGCTAAATTCAAAGTTCCATCATTCAGAGCAGAAGATGTAACAAGAGAAGTTGATTTAATTGAAGAAATTGCTAGAATCAATGGTTATGATAAAATTGCACCAACATTACCTAGCAAATCAGCAACTCCGACTATTACATTAGAAGAACGTACAAAAAACAAAGTTCATGACATTATGCGTTCTTGTGGTTTAAATGAAATGGTAACATCATCACTAATTGGTAAACCTCTATTAAAACAATTCAATATTGGCTATGATGAAGATAAAGCAATTTGCGTTGAGCATCCTCAAAGTGAAGAATTCACAATGCTTAGACAAACAATGGCTGCAAATATGCTAAGTTGTTTGAAATATAACTATGATAATGGACAAAAGAATTTCTGGGGTTATGAAATTGGTAAAACATATATCAAAGCAGAAGAACCAACTCCAAAGAATTCTGGAGTTAAAGAATCTCAAGTATTAGCAGGTATAATTACTGGTGATATTGAAGTTTCGAAATGGGAAACTGCTAACAAAACTGATTTCTACACAGTAAAAGGTATTGTTGATAAACTTTTAAATGAACTTGAAATTGCAAAAAGAATCAAAGTTGTACCTTTAAATGAATCAGAATTAGCAAAAACACACAATGTGCTACATCCATATAGAACAGCAGTTATGCTATTGTTAGGTAAAAAGCCTGAAGTTATTGGATATTATGGACAAATTAATCCAGAATTAAGAGATAAATTAAAAATAAAACAAGATGCATTCTTGTTCAAACTTAACCTTGATATGGCAATTTCTGCAATAAATGAAAAGACTGTAAGATATAAAAAATTGCCACAATATCCAGAAGTACAAAGAGATTTAGCAGTAATCATATCTGACAAAGTTTCTTATGCAGAACTAGAAAAAGTTATTCAAAAAGGTGTTCAAAATAACCTATTCAACAGTTGTGAAGTATTTGATATTTATCAAGGCGAACACGTACAAGAAGGTTTCAAGAGTGTTGCTTGCAGAATTAAAATGCAAGATGTAAATTCAACATTAACAGATGAAACGGTTGAAGCACAAATGGCAAATGTAAGAGCAGTATTAAAGAAAAACTTTACAGATGTATCATTCAGAGAGGGTTAATATGATAATTAAAAAGATTGTAATTTTATTATGTATCTTTATATTATCAGTAGGTAATGCGTTTGCAAATGTATTACCTACTACATCTAGTGAAATTCCTCAACGTTCTATTGGTTTATATCAAGTAAACCAGAGAATTGTTGTGTATGAAAAGCCTAATTGTTCTTCTAAAGTAATCTTTGATAGACAAATCAATTATAGTACAATGCTTGGTGCAAAAATAGATAACATGTTTGCAGTGCTTATTCCTGATAAAGAACTAAGTTATGTTTATGCAACCGATGCAGACGAAGATTGGGTTGAAATTATTTATGATAAAACTAAAAACTTAAAAGGTTGGGTATATAAAAATGATGATTTTCAATTTCTGCCTTGGATAAACTTTTATAATATGTATGGTAGAAAATATGGTTTACAACTATTAAAGAATATACCATTGAATATTAATGATATCCACTCAGAACCTGACGATAACTCTCAAATTTTAGGGAAAATGGTACGACCAAAACAGATACGTTTAACAGCAATAGAAGGTAATTGGGCATTAGTATCAATCCTTGATGTATCTTGTTATACAAATACAGGCTACATTCAATGGAGAGATATTAACGGACAATTTTATCTATTCCCTGACATGAAATAAGAAATTATAATAAAACTTTTACGACTGCTTTTCTAACTTGAGTTGATTCATTTATAGATATAGATGGTTTATGAGCATCTTCAGGATATAGTATCACAAATTCACCTTCTTTTAGAACTACATCTTTCCCAGTACCTGATAAAAATTCAATATCATTTGCTTCATCGTAGGCAATAACGGTTGAACAAGTTTTATAATCAGTTACACCGATTTTTTCAGATCCTGATATCATATATTGAATATCAGCATATTTTCTATGTGCTTCATAATTTGCATCATCTTTTGTCATGTATGTTTGAATATTAACAAACATGTTTTCTCCATCAATAAAAATTTTACCATCTTTTAATGATGAAAAATTAGCATTCTTTATATAATTCAAACCATTAATTATCACTTCTGGAAGATTAGACAAATTTTCAATATTTGATATATTACCTTTAATCATAAAAAACTCCTTTTTTCTTAATTATATAAACGATAGAGACTCTTGTCAAAAGTAATAAAAAAATTTGTTTATACTAGAATTTTTGTATATAGATATATAAAGAGAGGTTACTACTATGTACAAAAACAAAACCAAAATTGTTGCAACACTTGGACCAACGAGTAACAGCGAAGAAATGATTGAAAAACTTATTTTGGCTGGTACTTCAATGTTTAGAATTAACACTTCACACAATACCGCAGAAGAACATTCTAAAACAATAAAAAAAATCAGAAAAATTGAAAAGAAATTAAACACTTTTATTCCAATAATGGTTGACCTTCAAGGTCCAAAAATCAGAGTAGGTAATTTAATAGAACCAATTCCATTAACAATTAATCAGGAATTGGTTTTTGAATATGGATTAGAACAAACTGATAAAAACATAATTCCTGTTGATTACAAAGGTATTGCTGATGATGTCGGAATTGGAGAATGTATTTTATTAGATGATGGCAAAATCAAAATCCAAGTAATAGACAAACAAGACAAACAAGTTAGAGTTAAAGTTTTGCATGGTGAATTATTAAAACCTAGAAAAGGTTTCAATATCCCTGGAAAAACAAGAAGTTTATCTGCCATAACAGAAAGAGATGTTGATTATATAAAATTTGCAGTAGATAATGATGCAGACTATCTAGCACTTTCTTTTGTTAGAGATAAAGATGATATTTTACTAGCAAGAAAATATTTAAGCCATTTTGGAGCAGATATACCTATTATTTCCAAAATAGAAAAACCGGAAGCAGTTGATAATATTAAATCAATCTTAACAACAACAGATGCAGTTATGGTTGCAAGAGGTGATTTGGGTATTGAATTATCACAAAAGAAAGTTCCTATTGTTCAAAAACAAATTGTACAAATGGCACTAGAAATGAGAAAAACCTGTATTGTTGCAACACAAATGTTAGAATCAATGATTGAAGATCCTATACCAACAAGAGCAGAGGCATCAAACGTTGCAAATGCCATTTTAGATGGTACAGATGCAGTTATGTTATCTGGGGAAACTGCAATGGGTAAAAATCCTGTAGAAGCCGTTACAATGATGGCTCAAATTGCTCATGAAGTTGAAACAAGTGCATTTTGTAAAAATAATATTGATTTACCAATCAGTGATTTTTACGAACCAACTCCACAGGCAATTGCAGCATCTGCAGTGAAGATGGCAGACGATTTGGGTGCTAAAGCAATCTTAGCATTTACACATACGGGCTATACACCAAAACTATTATCTAAACTTAGAGCAAGAGTACCTGTAATTGCAATTTCTGATTCTCAAAAAACTTGCAGACAATTAAAATTATGTTGGGATTTGCTACCATACGAAAGAGATTGAGATGTTGTATTGAATGATGATTTCTTGAAGAAATTAGACGACTTCTTACTAGAAAATACAACCTTCCAAAAAGATGATAGAGTTATTATTATAGGCTCAATTCCTAGATTAATAACTGGTAGAACAAACTTTATGCGTGTTCATAGAATTTGTGCATAATATCAAATTATAAAATCAAAAAAAAAGACCCGACAAATTTTATGTCGGGTTTTATATTTTCGCATGAGTTATTTATTTTTTGTACATAGGACTATTGTAGCCTATTGGATTTTTAGGTTTGTTCACAGAGTTAGAATTTCTCGTTTCCACAAACTTATCAATTGCTTTGTCAAAATCCTCATTTTTAACTGTTAGATTTTTCATATCTTCTGGTGTATAAGTACCGTTATCCATTTTTTCATAGATATGTTCACGTTCTATTGCATTACTTCTTGCACTTTCAGAAATTGATGCAATATCAGCACCTGTTGCTTTTTCTTTGTGTAAACGTTGTGAAACAGCATCAGCATTAAATTCTTTATCTAAAGTTTGTTTCTTTGTATGAATACCCAAAATTTGTTTTGTGCCCTTTAAATCAGGAGCACCTACTTCAATAGCAACACCAAACCTACCTGAACGAGTAGCAGCTTCATCTAATGCTGAACGATTATTAGTTGCTGCAATCATATAAATTTCATCACCATTTTTTTCTGCATCACTCATCAAGCCTAAAACCGTATTCAAAGTTTTATCACCGAATACATCTTGTCCACCACGTTTTTTAGCAATAGCATCAAATTCATCTACAAAAATTATAGCAGGCTGATTTTGCTTTGCTTCTTGGAATAACTCTCTCCAATTTTTTTCAGATTCACCAACATATTTTGAATCTAATTCAGAAGCATTAATTTTCTTATACCAAGCACCTGATTCATTAGCACATGCCTCTGCTAACAAAGATTTACCTGTTCCTGGAGGTCCATATAATAATGCTGATTTATTCATATTATTACCACTTTTTAATTCAGGATATTTTATAGGATATAAAATATTTTTCTTCAATTCTTTTATCGCAGAATCTTGTCCCCCAACATCTGAAAACATAATTTTTGAAGGAAGATTTGTTTTATCCTTTTGAACCTCAAGTTTCTCAATCGATTTTGTATTTATTTTTTTTATTGTAGGTTCAACATCTTTATCAAATTCTACAAAATAAGTAAAATTATCTTTTATTGGAAATGCAACACCTTCTTGTCCTTTTATAGGAATATCTTTTTTCCCAACTTTAACGGTATCTCCATCTAATAAAAAGCCAGTTTCACCTTTCTTCAAAAAAGCAAGTTGATTTTTTGAATCACTGATTAATATTGGTTTATCAGATAAGTTTACGACTTCACGTTCACCTAAATTTTTCTTAAATGCTACCGAAGTTTCAAGTCCTTTATCTTCAATAAAAAACACCCTTTTAATAACAGTTTTGAAACTATCAATATTCTTTTTCATTGCTTTAACTGAATGTTCAAAAGATGGACCCGCTAAAATAACATCATTTGAACGAACAACATTAAATAATGTACCTACTTTTTCAGATAAAGGCTTTGTTGGAACAGGTAAGCCTTTAAAAGTTAGATTACTTCTTTTAACTTGTAATGCTGCATAATTCTTATCGACTAACACATTAGAAACATTTTTCGAATTATTGACTGACATCATAGAGGACTTATTATTTTTAGCTGAATTATTCTTTGTAGAAAAATACGCAGCAGAAGTAAGACTGTTGTTGATGTTTGTAACGTTCATAATTTGCCTCCACAGTTGTCTAGTTGATACACATAATTAAGTGTACATAATACAATTTTTATTTTTACTGTTTTCTATTTTAAACTTTTTTCAGAATTTGTCAACTAAATTTTTTTTTATTGTAATTTTTTTTAATTTCAATATTAAAAAATCATTCAAAAAACGAGAAAAAATGATATTTTTTAAATATAAATTAGCAAAAAATAGACAGAATTTAATAAAAAATAACTAATTATAATAAAAAACAAAAAACAAAATACAATTGTAAAATATTATTAACAACAAAAAAGCCCCTGATAAACAGGAGCTTTAATCAATATCTTTTTATAATTATTCTTTAGATTCTTTTATAACATTTGTAATACATGCGGCGATTAATAAACATAATGCACCAATATAGAACGAATATTCATAATGATAATTTACTAAATTACCAGATGTTATAATAGAATTGTTTATAATCCATGCTACCAAAGTACAAACAAAAACTTGAGGACCAGCAATAAAGATATTAAAAATACCCATTACAGAGCCTTCAGTACCAGGTTTGATATATCTACTAAGCATTGCAAATGGTAATGCACAAACACTAGCCCAACCAATACCAGATAGAGCCATAAATACTGCTACCGCAATTGTATTTGTTCTAAACAATGCAATCCCTAAATATGCTAAAACCATTGATAATAAAGATACAATATGAACTTTTTTATTACCGAATTTACCTGCCAATACACCAATTGGAACGGCAATTACAAAACAAATCAAGTTGAATATAGCAAAACAAATTGATGAATAATTAGTTGCCTTTGTTAAAGTTTCAGTATATTGACCTTGTAATGGTACCGCCAATTTAGTTAAATCGGGAACGTTATATACAGTATGAATGGCGAAATTCGTAAAGAATATCATCAAACACATCATACCAATCCACGTAAAGAATTGCATTACACAAATCTTTGATACTTCTGGCGATAACAAGAAAAATTCTTTTAAAGATTCTGCAAAAGATTTTGTATTTTCATCTTTGCTTTCATCTTCTAATTTCAAAGAACTTTTTTCCTTAATTGTCATACAAGTCCAAATCATAGCCAATGAAAATGCTAATGCAGCCATAATAAATTGAGCAGGTATAGACATTTGATAATGTAAAACATATTTCAATACAGGTGCTGTGGCTGCTGCAATAACAGAGCCTAAACCAATTGCTAAACTGATATATGAATTTGCAACAGAATGTTGTTCTTGCGGTACAACATCTGGAATTAATGCTCTATAAGGACCTTGGGCAATATTAATACAAGCATCAATAATCCAAATCATAATAGCAGCGATTAATAGTCCACCCCATGCTGGCATTGAAATGTGTAAAATATTACCAATAAAATCAGAAATACCCGCTGAATTAGGGAATGCCCATAATGCTAATGCTGTAATTAATGCACCCATCAATAAATAAGGTCTGCGTCGTCCAAATCTTGATTTAGTATTATCGCTCAACACACCAATCAATGGCTGAACAACCATACCCGTAAAAGGACCTGCCAACCAAATTAACCCATATATAAAAGGTGATGCACCCAAACCTTCTGTAACCGGAGCCGACAAAATAATACGCATTTGCCAAGCAAACTGAAGACCTAAAAATCCTAAAGCAAAATTTAAGAAATTTATAGTCGTAAATCTTTTTAAATTTTCTCTCTCTTCCATTTTCCCACCTATTTAAGTATTGCACCTTTTGGCACAACAGTAATGCCATTTGCCGAAACGTAAAATCCTCTCGCTAAATCTTCATCACGATTGAAACCGATTTTCATATACGGAGGTATATCAACGTACTTATCAATTATAGCACGTCTAATCTCGGCATGTCTGCCAATATTAACTTTTTCCATAAGTATTGATTCACTAACTTGAGAATAACTGTTAATTCTAACCTCTGGAGATAAAACACATCTAGACAAATTACCACCAGAAACAATACAACCTTCTGAAATCATTGAATCAGTAGCCATACCAACTCTATCATTCTGACTCCATAAGAATTTTGCAGGAGGATAATTATAATTAAATGTTCTTAAAGGCCATTCTTTAGAATAAAGATTTAATTCTGGTTCATAATCCAATAAATCCATATTCGATTCCCAATATGCATCGATATTTCCTACATCTCTCCAATAACCCTTTTCATTTTTAGTAATTCCTGAAAATTCATTTTCAAAAAAATTATAAACCATGACATTTTTTCCTTGATGTAACATCATTGGAATCACGTTTTTACCAAAATCATGGTTTGATTCTTCGATTTGAGCATCTTCTTCTAATGCATCTAACAATTGAAGTTTCCCAAATATATAATTACCCATTGATGCTAAACACATGTTAGGATTACCTGGAATAGTTTTTGGAGTAGTTTTTGGCTTTTCAACAAAATTTGTTAATCTCCAATTTTCATCAACTTCCATGATTCCGAATTCAGAAGCCTGTTCAACAGGTATTGGAATTGCTGAAATTGTTAAATCTGCGTTATTTTCTTTATGAAAATCTAGCATTTGACTAACATCCATTTTATAAATATGATCACCACCAAATACACAAACATATTCAGGTTTTTCATCAATAATATGAAGTTTATTTTGGTAAATCGCATCAGCAGTTCCTTGATACCAAGCACCTCCTGTTCTCATCTGTGCTGGAACTAAATCTATATATTGATCCAAAAATGGTGATAATGACCAACCTCTAGAAATATGTTTATTCAAAGAATCTGATTTATACTGAGTTATAACTTTAATTTTAAAAATTCCGGAATTTATAAAATTATTTAAAACAAAATCAATAATTCTATATCTTCCACCAAATGGAACTGCGGGTTTTGCCCTATCTTTTGTTAAAGGATATAAACGTTTTCCTTCTCCACCAGCTAAAATCATTGCTAAAGTATCATTTATTGACATAATAAACACTCCTATATTACCTCTATTATAGTTATTTATAAAAATTTTGCACTAATTCAAAATGATTATTTTTTATAATCTAAACCTTTTGGTTGACAAGAACAAAATTATATGATAATATCTGTGTGGGGTAAATGTATATTTTTGAGTCTTGCACAATTGCAAGGCTTTCTTTTTTTTATACAAAATAAAAAAGCGATATAATTATATATCGCTTAATAAGATTTTTTTTTTGGGGGGGATTTAAAATTTTTAAGTTTCATCGAGAAAATTAAACTTGTTCAGATTTGATTCTATCTTTTAAAGCATTCACTACTGCAGAAACATTATCTGCATCTGTAGCATCAGAACCAACTTTTACATCGTTAACTTTTGAGCCAACCATAAAGCCTTTACCTGATTTTACAACGATATCATCAACTTCAATACCATTTTCTTGAGCATATTCATATAATGACTCTAGAATTGGATTTGTATAATTTTGGTAATCATCTTCTTTACCGAATAAATTTCTTAACCAGTTGTAATCATATTTTTCAACTAATTTGTCTACTGCATCAGGATTTTTATCTAAAATTTCCATTACATTATCAGAATTAACATTTGAGATTGCCCATTCAACTAATTCTTGATTGTCATTTTCTAAACCATCAGATAAAGCTTTTGAAGTATCTTTTGATTGACTAGCATCTTCAGCTTCTTGAGCGGCTCTTTGTTCAGGATCGAAAATATTGAAAATTGTTTTTTGCATTTTTGTAGTATTTTCAACACCGTTAGTTTCGTTATCTCTGATTTCTTCTAAAACTGTATCAATATCATAACCATATCTAGAAGCAATTTGTTTTAATTGAGCAATTTCTTCTGGAGTATCAATGTAACCATTGTTGTTACCACCGAATTTTTCAGAATCAATTTTCTTAGCCCACATATTTAACATTTGTTCTTTGTTGTTATCTTCACCATTTACAGTATTTTGACCTTGTTCAATAGCATTTTTTAAAGCAGAAATAACATTTGCTAAGTTATCTTCGTCAGTAATTTCAGAACCGAATTCAGCACCAGCAACGTCTCTACCAACAACATATTTACCGTCTTTTTCTGTAACGATATTTGATACATCAATTTGTCTATCAGCAGCAGCTTGAATTAAAGATTCAACTACTTGAGAACCAGCAGATTCTCTAACTTCGTCATCAGCATCAACGATTTGAGAAACAACTTCATTATCATCAACAACATCTAATACATTGTTTTCATCAACCATATTAGAATAATCTAACAATTCTTCATCATCATTCCACCAAGCAACGATTGAAGCCAAGAAACCTTTGTCATAAGATTTAATACCTTCTTTAATAGTAGAAGCAGTATTGTTTGATTTATCGTTTGTTCTTAGGATTGAATTTGAATTAAAAGCTGAAATTACAGCAGTTTCAATTGATGAATTAGATTTTGTACCATTTTTATCATATTCAGATTCATATTGAACTCTGTTATTATTATAATCTTCTAATATTTTATCAACATCTTTTATGCCTGCTGTTTTACATTTTTTTTGAAAGACAGAAACTTCATCACCGTCAACGTAACCATTACCGTTACCACCATTTTTAGTTTTATCAACGTAAACTGCAAATTGTTTAACTTTTTGAATGTTAGTAGCCATCTTTTAATCCCCTTTGATAAACTAAATAATTAAATTCATTATTTATTTATCTTTTAATTCCCCGTATTTATATAAAGATTTTTTCTATTATAAAATTGATTAATTTTAAGAGGTTTTGTTACAAAACTTAATAATATATCATATAAATCATTAATTATGTAATATTTTCCCCAAACTTTTAACATGTAAAACTCAATAATAACAACATTTTACAAGTTTGTGTTAAGTATTGTAACAAATAAAATAAGTTGTGAAATTGAAAACTTTATATATACTTTATATATATGTAAGATGTACTAAAACAAAAAGGACTGACTAATGGCGGTAGCAGGATTACTAGCTCAATATATGGCTGTCAAAAACCAGTTGTCTTATTGTCAATTGCAAGACACTAGGTGGAATGACCTTGCTACAGCTATGTCTAAAAAATTGTCTCAACAGGAAAATTATCAAAGTAAATGGGACGACAGTTCTGCTGCATTTTACGATTCTTGGGATGATACTAAAGAATTTAAAGCTAATGGTACAGTATTCCAAAACAGTAGTGGTGGTGGACACAAATATTCAAAAGAACTAGCATGTTCACTTTACGCAAATGCAAAAGTTCCTAAATTTGATCCTGATTTGTTAGACGAATATACAGAACTTGATATGGAATACAGTACAATGGTAAATATGTACGATACCCTTCAAGATGAATTACAAGCACAAGCAGACAGCTTGAAAGAAACTATTGGCACAGAAGCTCAGGATACTCATATGCTTGGAAGCTAATAGTATTTAACATCAAAGAAGCAATAGTCATCGGGCCTACACCGCCTGGAACAGGAGAGATACGCTCAAAATACGAAACAACATCATCAAAATTATTAAAATCAACTTCCCAGTTAAGATCACCGGTTAATTTGCCGTTGGTATCTCTTGATATACCGACGTCAACAAAAACAGATTTATACTTAACCATCTTACATCTTACAACTTTTTTTCCTACCGCAGAAATTATTATATCTGCGGTTTTTATTATTTCTTCTAAATTTTCAGTATGAGAATGACAAACTGTTACAGTTGCATTTCTTTGCAACAACATTTGTGCCATTGGTTTACCAACAATATTTGAGCGACCAATAACAACAACATGTTTACCTTCTATTGGAACTTTATAATAATCTAACAAAATCAAAATACCTTGAGGTGTTACAGGATTAAAATAAGGTTTTGCTCCTATTGCTAATTTGCCAACATTCTCAGGATTAAAACAATCAACATCTTTTTTCGCATCAATTGCACAAACAACATGTTCTCGATTGATATGTTTAGGTAATGGCATTTGTACCAAAATTCCTGTTACATCTTCATCTTTATTTAATTTTTCGATATGAACTAATAATTCTTCCTCAGTCGTATTTTCTGGCAATTCAATAACAGTTGATTTTATTCCCAAATCATTTGCTGTTTTCTTTTTATTTCTAACATAAATTTTACTTGCAGTATCATCACCAACAAGTATAACAGCCAAATGTGGTTTTTTCTCCATTTTTTCCACATATAATTTAATATTTGCTAATATCTTTTTTGATAAATTTTTGCCATCTAAAATCATATTATCTCCTGTGGAAGATTTAATCTTGAATAAAACTGTTCAATTGCATCTTTAACAACTTCTGATTTTCTTTCGATAGGATTTTCAATAAGTTTTTCATCAAATGGTATGCAACCCAAAACTTCTAAATCATGACGTTTTAGCATATTAGAAACAATATTCATTTTTTCATTATGAACTTTGTTTATAACAACACCCATTTGTCCACCAGCAGCATATTTTGCGGAAAATTCTTCAATTCTTTTTGCTAACTGAACAGATTCTTCTGTAGGATTTGCAATAATCAATGTTAAATCAATATCTGTATCTACTAATTGATTCAAGTATTTCAAATCAAATTCGCAATCAAATATAACGAAATCATATCGTTTAATAAGTTTTAATACAGCATCATTAATTTGCTGAGTTATAGGACATCGACAATCTTTTGAACCTGTAAACCACGAAACAATTACATCAGTATAATCATCTAAAGAAACAATAATATCTTCTAATGCCCATTCTACATATTCAGATTTTGTCATATGTTGAGGAATACCGGTTTTATATTCATGTTTTCCACTTCTGATACCATAAATGGTATTTCTTATATCTAATCCATAACTATGACCGAATTCACCTGATAAATCATTATCTAATACTAAAACTGTTTTTTCTGGGAAATACTCACGCAAAATATTCAACAACGTTTTTACGACAGTTGTTTTGCCACTTCCACTCTTCCCTGTAACTGCAATTTTTGTAGTCAAATCAAATCCCCTATTTATATATATGTCAATTATACAATATAAATAGAAAATTAAAAAAATTATTTTACATTTAAAAACTTACATAATGATTTTAAAATATTAATTAAAGTCTTAGATTTTGGCAATTCAATTTCAGGGTAATAACTTTCATAACTTTTCACGATATTTTTCGGTAATTCTTTATTATGCTCCAACAATTCAGCAATCATATACAAATATTCATCTTGTTCTTCTTTAAAAGAAAAATCTTTCGCACGTTGGTCTTCATCTGCTTCATAATGTATTAAAGCATGATATGCAGCCATTAAATTTTTATCATTAGTATCTTTAGGAAAATGCAAAATTGCATCTCTAACTGTCATACGTCCAGTCACAACAAGAACTATTAATCTTGATACTAATTCCCTATCTGTCATAACTAAATTTTAATATAAATTAAAAAATTAGTCACTAATTATTACCTGATACTCTAAGAATTCTTTCTTTCATAAATAACATGTAAGTAGATAAATTCTCATCAAAATCTTTTGCTTCTTTAACTAAAGTTTCTAAATCTAAATCCACTTTTTCCTTTTTTAACTCGTTATACACGTCACACCTCCCTGTCCACATTATGTAATACGGATTAAACGACATGACACTTTAACAAATGTAACAAAATTGTTACAATATAAAAAATGTTGAATATTAAGATATATATATGATTTGAGTTGACATTATGAGATTTTTTATATAGGATAAAATAGTATTCTAGTTAGAATACTATAGTCGAAATATATTGAAAAATATATTTTCAAAAGTATTAGATAGGTTAATCGTTAATAAATACCAGTTGGTTACGATTCCTCAAAAAGAAAGGATAAAAAAATGTTCGCAATTGTAGAAACAGGCGGAAAACAATATCAAGTTGAAGAAGGACGTTATATCGACGTTGAATTACTTGATGCTGAAGCAGATTCAAAAGTTGTTTTTGATAAAGTCGTTATGATAGTTAACGGCAAAAAATCTAAAGTAGGTCAACCTTACGTTGCTAATGCAAAAGCAGAAGGTGTTGTTCTTAAACATGACAAAGCTAAAAAAGTTATCGTTTACAAACAAAGACCTAAAAAAGGTTACAGAGTAAAACGTGGACACAGACAAGAATTCACAAGAGTTATGATTAACAAAATCAGAACTACTGCAACAAAAAAAGCTGCTACAGAAGCAACTTCAGAAGAATAGATTACAAAAACAATTATAAAGGAGAATAAAAATGGCACATAAGAAAGGTATGGGTTCCACCCGTAACGGTCGTGACTCAGAAGCTAAACGTTTAGGTGTAAAAAAATACGGTGGAGAAATCGTTAAAGCTGGTAACATTCTTATCAGACAAAGAGGAACAAAAGTTCACCCTGGTAACAATGTTGGTATCGGTAGTGATGATACTTTATATGCATTAATCGATGGACAAGTTAAATTTGAATCTCACAGACGTGACAGAAAACAAGTTAGTGTTTATGCTGTGTAAAATTTAATATTAAACTTATAAAAAAAGACCTACCAAAATGGTAGGTCTTTTTATTCTATGATTTGAATTATGCATTGAATGTTTTGAATGAATTATCAATGTTTTTGCTCATTACTTTCTTAACTGCTTCTAATTCTGTTTGGATTGCACTGTGTTGTGTATCTAATGTTGATAATCTTAATTCCAAACTCTTATCTTGTGCTTGTAAGATTTCAATGTTTGCATTGATTTCTGTTTGTTTTTGGTCATATACATATTGATTGTATTCATATTGGTTATATGCATCATCGTATGCTTGGTTATCTGTTTCTGTTGATGCTGTCATTGTATATGTATTACCTTCTTCATCTGTGATTGATGAAATTCTGCCTGATGAATCAAATTCTACTGTTGCACCTGATAATGTGTTTTTCTTTGTTACATCTATTGTAGATACTGCAAATGTTGTGATTGTTCTTGATTGGTTATTCAAGTTACCTTCAACATCTTCTCTTTTTACGAATCTGATGCCTGATGATGCTTCATATTGATAGTAATCATTCATATTTAGTCCTGCATTGATGAATGATTCTTCGTATTTTGAATCTACTACTGTGTAATCATTTCCGCTTGATGCTTTGTATGAATAGAAACCTTTATCATTTCCTTCTGCATATTTGAAGATTGTATTTTGGTTTTTGTATTCATCAAAAGTTTTTTCATTTGGAATTTGTGCATAAGATAATACGTATCTTTGTTTGTTTACATCTTTTCCATCATCTGGAATATAGAATGAACATGCTTTTTTCTTATCTACATCTGTTATTGCTTTGTATTGGTCTTTTGATATTTGGTAACCATCTGCACCAATGATGATTGTATTTGCGCCATCTACATCACCTGTAGTGCCCAATACATAACCTTGTGTACCTGCTGTTTTCTTTAATTCTGATAACTCATCTTGTGATACACGGTTCATTGTTGATAAGTAGTATGTATCTTTTTCATTAAAATTACCATTGTATTCGTTTACAGCACCTTCTGTTCTTTTTGCACTTGCTGCTGTTTTGTATGATGTGTTTTCTTGTACACCGATTGTTGACAATTCTGTTGTATATGAAACTATATAGGTTGTGTTTCCATTGCCATCTTCTTGTGGTAATGTTTCATCGATTGTCGCTTTATTTCCACCGATTGTGAAACTATAAACTATTTTTGTATAATCGTTACTTGAAGGAGGTACAGGTACTTCCATTTCTAACAAGCTATTATAATAGTTTGAAGATTCATTTGACAAAGTTGTTCTTTGTTGGTTTATTTGTTGTCCTTCATATTCTAGGTTAGATTGTCTTGCTGTTAAGCTTAATAATCTAGCTTGTGAAGCTGATAGACCCATAATTTTTCTCCTTTATAATTTTCCTATATATATCTCTACGGCATTTTTCTTTTTTTCTTTAATCTTTTTTA
>SAMEA3663118__coassemble_184_pt1 | contig 24751 bp, 26 predicted proteins | sample SAMEA3663118__metabat2_high_PE_014 | metagenome-assembled genome bin SAMEA3663118 (sample SAMEA3663118) | pig gut metagenome | biome: pig gut; feature: pig-associated habitat; material: faeces | place: Denmark | collected 2012
AAGAAAAAACCACTTATTCAAGTGGCGTGTGTGAAAAATTATAGGGAAAATTATATTTTGGAAAATTTTGTTTTAATCGGTTATTTCACCTGATTACCTATGAGAACAATTTGAAAGTTCTTTCAACATTCTCTTTTGCCACCGTTTTAAGGGTTTCCATCTCTTCCTTAACGGCATTTCTTTCAGTTTCTAAAGCTGCTAAATCGGTATCATATTTTTTATCTTTATTATCGATTTTCTTCATATCAGCTTCATATTTTGCTTCTGCTTTTTTCAAATTTGTTTCGTCAGATACTTCTCTTAAACCAGTATTAGTAGCAACACTAGTTAATTGTTCATTTGTAAAATCAACGTAATCTGCAGCATCTGGAGAAACATTTCCAGCAGTACCTCTTTTCGCAAGCACAAAAGTACCTGAATTAATCAAATTAGTAAGAATTTCACTAGTTAATTTTGTTACTTTAACTTCACCATCTGCTGTTGCGTTTGCAGCATTTTCTTGAAACTCGTTATATGTGGCTTTACCATTATTTTCTGTAACATAGTACAATCTATAGCCTGCTTTAGTTAAATCATCATAACTATTAATATTATTATAAGTAAGAGCACCATCTTTTGTGATAGCCTTTACTTGAACTTTAGTTGCTTCTAATGCTTCTTGATACTCATCGTAAACACGGCTAGATTCATTAGCCATTTGCAATTTCATTGCCTCAAGCTTAGCGGCTTTATATTCAATTTGGTGCATTCTTGCAGTTAAATTTAGCAATCTTGCTTGTGATGATGATAAACCCATTGTTGAATCCTTTTTCCGTTCCTGTGTCATGCATGACGACTATTTCAGGAAAATCTTTAGTATTTTAAATAATAATGTTACATAACTTTACACAAACAACAAATTTAACTAGCAATTTATTTAACTCATTTGTTTTATTATAAATGAGTGTGTTAATTTGAAAGGTTAATTCTATGAAAATTCCATCAATGGATACTATTATCAACAAAGGTAGAACAACTGCTAGAAAAGTTGAACAATATGCCACAAGAGAAAATTTACGAGCAGCAAAAAAAGAAGTTAATGAATCATTACACAATGCTGCGAAAGATTTTAAAAACTCTAAAATTGGCAAATGGATAATTGGCAAAGTGAATGCATTCACAGAAATAGCAAAACCATATATTGATGGTTTCAAACAAAAAATAACAGACAACAAATTTGTCAAAGGCGTTAAAGAATTCGCAACAGAAAAATTTAACAAAATCACAGAAAAAAATTATATTAAAAAAGGTATAGATTGGGTTAAAGATAAATATAATAAATTTGTTGAAAATCCGACAATAAAAGGTGCAATAAATTCCGTTAAAAACTTCTTTAAACCAAACGACAAAGTTGCATAACTAAAAATCCCTATCAGATAAGGTAGGGATTTTTATTTAATAAAACTGTTCCAAAGCAGGAAATATCCCACTTTGAAACAGGAGATTAAGTCTATACATGTTGTAAAACTATATCCAAAAGTTCTGATTTATTTTTAAACCCTGAGAACTGAGTAACAACATCACCAAACTTAAAAAGTACAAATGTAGGGAATGCAGTAATACCGAATTTTTGAGCCAAAGCAGGTACTTTATATGCATCAACCTTGCCTATATTTATATCGTTATTAGCCAATTCTTCCAATACAGGTTGTTCTTTAACACAATAATGACAAATATCACTACCAAACATAACCAGTTTCAAACCATCTTTCACATGTGTATTAAAGTTAGTTTCATTCAACACTTCCAACATAATTATCTCCTAAAAATCAACTTCCATTTTTAGAATAAAAGGTTTATCAAAAATAAAATCCACCATTTCGATAACACAACATGACAATATTTTAAGTATTCACATTAAAAAAAGGATACGAAGAATTTCGTATCCTTTTCTATCATATTTATAAATTATTCTTATAGAACAGATTTAATATCAGATTCAACTTTAATCAATACATCATCAATCTTAGAAGAATCTTTAATACCACCTTGTGCGAAGTTTGGTCTGCCACCACCATTTGCACCAGTTGCTCTAGCGATTTCACCAACTAACTTACCAGCATTAACTCCTGATTTTACAAATCCATCAGAAACTTTTACAAGTACCATTCTTTCAGAAACTAAAATTATGATACATTCGCCAAGTTTATTAGCCAAAAATTCAACACCTGCTTTTAAAGCATCATTATCAAGGTTTTCAATTTTTGTGATAAACAATTTTCCACCGTTAACATCTTGAGCCTTTGATAAGAAAGTATTAAATTTACCTCTAGCATTTTCTGCTTTCAATTCAGTAATTTGTTTTTGTAACTCTTTATTTTCTTCTGATAACTTATCAACACGTTCAACAACTTCATCATAATGAACTTTGAACTTAGTAGAAAGTTTATCAATCTCAGCATTTTTCCTATTCAAATATTCAAGTGCTGCATCTGATACAACAACTTCAATTCTACGTGTACCAGCAGCAATAGCACCTTCAGAAACAATCTTAAATACTCTCAAGTCTGCTGTTGATGAAGCATGAGTACCAGCACAGAATTCTTTTGATACACAATTTTCACCATCACCTATACAAACAACTCTAACAGTATCACCATATTTTTCACCAAATAATGCTGTCGCACCTGTCAATTTTGCTTCTTCAATAGACATTATATCTGTATGAATTTTAATATTTGATTTTATCCAACCATTAACAATATCTTCTGCTTTTTGAATTTCAGCAGGAGTCATTGCTCTTGAGAAAGTAAAGTCAAATCTCATTCTATTTTCTTCAACTTGAGAACCTGCTTGTTTAACTTCATCACCAAGAACTTTAACTAAAGCCGCTTGCAACAAGTGAGCAGATGAATGGTGAACTCTAATTTCTTGACGTCTAGGTAAATTAATAATTGCTTTAACCTTTGCACCAATTTCGATTTCACCATTAACAATTTTTGAACGATGAACGTACAATTCATTAACCTTAAATGTAGTCAAAACTTCTAACTTCAAAGTATCATTTTCAATGATACCAGAGTCGCCGACTTGACCACCACATTCAGCATAGAATGGTGTTTTGTTTAATACAACATCAACAAAACCATCACCATCAATCGTTGCTAAAATTTCAGCATCACATTCGTTTTCAGAATATCCAACAAATTCCGTTGAACCTACCTTTTCTTCAACCTTAGCATATTTAATATCACCTGTAACACTAATTTTTTGAGTTGCTGCTTTTGCACGGTCTTTTTGTTCTTGCATTGCTTTTTTAAAACCTTCTTCATCAACTTTAAGTCCATTTTCTTCAGCAATTTCTTTTGTTAATTCAAATGGGAATCCCAAAGTATCATAAAGTTTAAATGCATTTTCGCCATCAATATCTTGTTTCTTTTTAATAAACGTATCAATTAATTTGTAACCTCTATCAAGAGTTTTGTTGAAACGTTCTTCTTCTTTTTTAATTGTATCAATAATTTTTGCTTTATTTTTAATTAAATCAGGATATGCTTCACCATAATTTTCTACAACAACATCAACTAGTTTGTATAAGAATGGTAATTCCATACCCAAAATCTTACCATGACGTAATGCACGACGTAAAATCATACGTAATACATAACTTCTACCTTCATTTCCTGGAATAACACCGTCATTAATTAAGAATGTTACACATCTAGCATGGTCAGTAATAATACGTAAAGAAACATCTGTCTTATCAGACTCTTTGTATTTAACACCTGACATTTCACAAACTTTATCTAATATAGGTCTAAGTAAATCTGTTTCAAACGTAGATGCAACACCTTGACAAACCATTGCAATACGTTCCAAACCCATACCAGTATCAACATTTTTCTTTTCTAATGGAGATTGATTACCTTCTTCATCTTGATATAATTCAGTAAATACAAGATTCCAAATTTCAACCCAACGGTCACATTCACAAGTATCAATACCACAACCACGAGGATCATCACATGTGTATTGTTCGCCTAAATCATAATGAATCTCAGAACAAGGTCCACAAGAACCAGATGCCCCTGGAGGTCCCCAGAAATTATCCTTTTTGCCTTTTCTTTTAATTCTTTCATCTGGAACACCAACACTTCTCCAAATGTCATAAGCTTCGTCATCAGTTTCATAAATTGTTATCCACAATCTATTCTTATCTAATTTAAGAACATTAGTAACAAAATCCCAAGCCCATGGAATAATTTCTTTTTTATAATAATCACCAAATGAAAAGTTACCTAACATTTCAAAGAATGTATGGTGACGTGGAGTTCTACCAACATTTTCAATATCAGAATCCTTACCACCTGCTCTAGCACATTTTTGACAAGATGTTGCTCTTGCTGGCTCATAAGGTGATTTAACAACACCTAAAAATATAGGCAAAAACTGCAACATACCAGCAGTTGTCAACAATACTGTTGGGTTATCTGGTACTAAACTAGAACTTTCAACAATTGTATGTTGATGTTTATCTTTGAAAAAATCTAAATATAATTTTCTTATTTCATTTCCTTTTAACATATTCAATTCCTTATTAGTGTTTTGCTTAGGTCTATTTTACATCAAACAAACAATTTATATAATTTATATTATGAAATTTCTCGCTTTCGTCATTTGATGTATAATTAAAAAGTAATAGGGTAAAGAGGAGCATTGAGATGAAAAATACTGTTGTTGTTGGTGCACAATGGGGTGATGAAGGTAAGGCAAAAATTACCGATTTGCTAGCAGAAAAAGCCAACTTTATTATCAGATACCAAGGTGGATGTAATGCTGGACACACGGTTGTCGCAAACAATCAGACTTACAAATTTCACTTAATACCATCAGGAATTTTATACAAGGACAATATTTGTTTACTTGGTGCTGGTACAGTTATTCTACCCGAATCCTTTAAACACGAATTAGAAGAACTTAAATCACAAAAAGTAGATGTTAGTCGTTTAAAAATCTCACCTTTAGCATCTATAACAATGCCATACCACACAGAAGTTGACGGATATAGCGAATCAAAAGCCGGCAAAGGTAAAATCGGTACTACAAAAAAAGGCATTGGACCAACTTATACAGATAAATATGCAAGAATAGGTTTAAAAATCCAAGATTTATATGACTTAGAAACATTAAATGAAAAATTAGACGTAATACTTCCATTAAAAAACAAACAACTAGAAAAAGTATATGGATTAGAACCATTTACAAGAGAATGTTTACTTAGCCTATGTGAAGAATACGCAAAAATATTCAAACCATTTGTTTGTTTTGAATGGCAAAAACTTTTGAATGAACATAAAAACGATATAATCTTATATGAGGGTGCTCAAGGTGTTATGTTGGACGTTGACTATGGAACATATCCATTTGTAACAAGTTCTAATCCAATCGGTGGTGGTGCTGCCATAGGAAGTGGATATGGACCTTGTATGATAGATGAAGTTGTTGGTGTAGCAAAAGCATACGTAACACGTGTTGGAGAAGGTCCTTTTGTAACAGAATTATCTAATGAAACAGGTGACAAAATTAGAGAAATCGGACACGAATTCGGTGTAACAACAGGACGTCCACGTAGATGTGGTTGGTTTGATGCAGTAATTATGAAATATGCTGTTCTTGTTGGTGGATTAACTTCTGTTGCTTTAACAAAAATTGATGTATTTGACCAATTTGACGAAATAAAAGTTTGCACAGCATATAAAGATACTCGTAATGGTAAAATTTATGATTATTATCCAACAGATGTTTATATTCATAAATACTTAGAACCAATCTATGAAACTCATCAAGGTTGGAATGAAGCCATAACAGGTATTAGAGAATACGATAAACTACCAGAAAATGCTAAAAAGTACTTAACTAGATTAGAAGAATTAATTGATTGCCCTATTTCTATTGTTAGTGTAGGACCTGATAGAGAACAAACTATTTTCAAAAAAGAATTTTAAATATTTGATTATAAATTCTCAAAATAAAAAAGACTGACAAATTGTCAGTCTTTTTTGATATTAAATCTTTTTCTATACTGATAAAACGAAACCGCCTCTTTCAGCATTTTTCAATTTATCACCTTCAATTTTTGCTCTAAGATTTTTGATATATTTATAGATATAATCTCTTGGTAAATCTAACAATACTGCCAAATCTTTTGCATAAACTGTTGTATTTTTATGTTCAAGAAGATAATCAAAAACAACCTGTTCTCTATCAGTCAAATTCTTTTTAAGAACAATATCAACTTCTTCTCTCAAACTATCTTGAACAATTGGTTCAGATTTAATAATTTGAGGTGCTGATTTAATTTTCTTTTCAATTTTAACAGGTTTAATTTCTTCTTTTTTAACAACCTTATCAACATTTTCTATTTTGTTTTCAACAGGTGCTTTAAATGAGAATGGAGTATGTGATAATTGACGTTCTCTTTCGAAAGCACGTTCAGCAATTTTTGAAAGCTTACTATTAGTATCATGAGTTGATTTCGTAGTAGCAGGCTTGCTATTTTCATTAAAAACAATATCTATTAAATCATTAGTAGGTCTAGAATCAGCAACAACTTTACCTAATCTAGCAGCGAACTCTTCTAATGTAATTTTTTCTAAGGAACTTCTCCACTGTTTAATCTCTTCTTTGCTTAAATATTCAGCCATTCAGAATCTCCTATTCTCTATCCCTTTTCTATATACTGATTTGTGACAATATTAATGTATCATAAAACGATTAAATTAAAACGATATATTTCAAGATGTAAATTTTTATTTTTAAATTTTACAAAAGTACACGGAATTTTAAAACCTAAAAATATCAATTTCATTGACTTTAAGCAATATTTATAAAAATAAAAAAATACATTAATAAATATTATTTTTAAAATTCCAACATAAATGTAACTGGTCCATCATTGACAAGTTCAACGTCCATCATAGCACCGAATACACCTGTACCAACCGGAATATTTTTTTGTTTAATCAAATCAACAAAATATTCATACAATTCATTTGCACGTTGTGGTAATTCAGCCTTATCAAAACTAGGACGAGTACCTTTTTTACAATCTCCTGCCAATGTAAATTGAGATACAATAAGAATTTCACCATTTACATCAAGAATAGATTTATTCATTTTTCCATCTTCATCTTCAAAAATTCTTAATTTACAAAGTTTATCGGCTAACTTATCAGCATTTTGTTCATTATCACCTTTTTCAACACCAAGCAAAATCAATATACCTTGATTAATCTTAGAATACACCTTGCCATCAATAGTCACAGACGCACGTTTAACTCTTTGTATTAAACCTTTCATTATCTTTGCTCCTTACCACTAAGTTGACCACAAGCAGCATCAATATCTGCACCACGCTCAAGCCTTACGGTAACTTTTTTACCTGAATGTTCCAACAAATATTTAAACTTCATTATTTCATTATTTGAAGGTTTCTTATAACCTGTTGAAGTAACATCATTATATGGAATCAAGTTTATATTACATTTCAAATCTTTCAAGAAATATGCCAATTCTTTTGCTGTTTCAACATCAGAATTAAAATCTTTTATCAAAATATACTCTATTGTTATTCTGCGACCTGTTTTTTCTACATAATTCAACAATGCAGGTTTAAGTTTTGATAATGGATATTTTTCTTCTATCGGCATAATTCTTTTTCTAATTTCATGAGTTGGAGCATGAAGTGAAATAGCCAATGTTGATTGCAATTCTTTTTCAGCAAGTTTATTAATCTGAGGAACTATACCACTTGTAGAAATTGTAATTCTTCTTGCACCTATTTGAAAATCATTGTTAAATATTTCTAATGCTTTAAGTACATTATCCAAATTTAATAATGGTTCACCCTGCCCCATAAATACAATATTTGTTACTTTCAAGCCTGTATCACGTTGAATAGTTAAAACTTGTTCAATAATTTCTTGAAAAGTTAGATTTCTAATAAACCCTCTTTTCCCTGTCGCACAGAAAGAACAATTTACAGCACAACCAACCTGTGAACTAACGCATGCCGTCAAATTGGCACGATTATCAAAACGCATCAAAACTGTTTCAACACATTGTCCGTCAGGATATTCTATTAAATATTTTAAAGTTCCATCTGAACTTGTTTGTTTAACTTTTATTTTTGTATTAGTAACAACTGCGACTTGTTTAAATTCTTCTCTAAAAGATTTTGACAAATCAGTCATTTCATCAATAGACGAAACTGATTTATGATAAATCCAATTATGTATCTGCTTAGCACGAAATTTTGATGCATGCAATTCTTCTGTAATTTCTGTAATTTCTTTTAAAGATAATCCTGATAATATTTTCATTATATACTTTCTTTATTTAATTTAGATGAAATAACAGAGGCTATAATAAAACCTAACCCTGTTAATCCTGTAACAACTTCTGGTACTACAACAACTGTTGATAAAAACATCAATATAGCCAAAAGTCCTATTGCCCAATGAGCACCATGTTCTAAATATATAAACTCATCTAATGTACCTTCTTCAACAAACATAATAGTCATTGACCTAACAAACATTGCCCCAATAGCCAAACCTATTGTTATTATTATAATATCATGACTCAATGCGAATGCACCTAAAACACCATCTAAAGAAAATGAAGCATCTATTAATTCAAGATACAAGAAACTAATTAACCCAGAAGAAATAACAAATTTATGAGAAGAACATTTATTTTCTTTTTGTTTTTCATATTTTTCATCTAATTCTTCCAATTTTCTAGAAACACTATCTATAGCAACATAGGTTAAAATCCCTGCAACACCAGAAATAATTACACTCACCCTAATTGGTGCTGGTTGAAACATTTGCACAACATCTAATACAGCCAATGTAATTAATGTATCAATAATTTTATTACCGGCAATTCTTTTTAATAACTTTTCGATAGGTTTTATCCAATCAACATCTTTTTTAGGATTAAGGAAAAATCCTAAAAATAACATCAACAAGAAAGAACCACCAAAACTAACAATTGGAGCATGCGTTTGATGTAAATAAAATGCATATAATTTCGCATTATGCAATGCAATATCTAATACTTTTAAAATATTTAACTTTGCAAAAATTGAAACAACCAACAAAGGGAATAAAAATCTCATTCCAAAGACAGCAATTGCAATACCCCATGTTATAAAACGATGTCGCCATTTTTCTGTCATCGTTTTTAATTTAGTAGCATTAACAACAGCATTATCAAAAGATAAACTTATCTCTAAAATACCTAACACTAGTGCAATAAATACACAAATGCCACCGCTACCTTGCAAGACATGTTCGCCCCACAAATATGCTGCTAAAATACCTGCCGCAGTAACGATATATGATTCTTTAAAATATTGCCATTTCATACATCGATTATATATAAAGACAGCCTATTTTTCAATCAAATAACTAACCTAAAGAATTTAAAATATTTTGAGCACCATTAATATCAAATTCATATTGGTGAATATCTTTGACAATACGTGAACGAGATTCTTCTGGAGTTGACATAATCTTATCCACAACTTTTGGATCTAAATAATTAAAGAAATCATCTAATTCTATGTTTGGCTTTGTAACACCATTTTTACTAAGTGCTTGTTTCTTTTCAACATTTTCAATGTTAGATTGTTTTCCGGCAGATACTTGTGATTTTAAAGTGTCAATCTCAGAACTATTAACTTTGTTTACTCCAAAGGGATTCATATTTTACTCCTTGTTACACACTTACACTTTTTGAAAGATGAGTGAATATTCTAAATTGCCTTAAATTTTAGATAACTTTACATTTAGTAACATTCATTATAAACACTTACAAACAGTGAATTTACATATTAAAACATAATAATATCTTTCGTATATTATAACAATTTTTTAGAGATTTTCAATAGTTAGCATGCTTATCTAAAAGTATAATTTTAAATTAAAAAGAGGTTAAAAGAAACCTCTTAACCTCTTTTAGAACTGTTTATAAAATTATAAACTATAATTTTTCAGCAACCATCAATGTAGTTTCAGCTAATCTTGTAGAATAACCACATTCGTTATCATACCAAGAAATAATTTTAACCATGTTGTCGCCCATAACTCTTGTTAATAAAGCATCAACTGTAGATGATTGAGAAGAACCGATGTAGTCAGAAGAAACAAGTGGTTCTTCAGTGTAGCATAATACATGTCCATCAGCAGCTTCTTTTAATGCAGCATTAACATCTTCAACAGTAACTTTCTTTTCTGTTTCGAAAACAACGTCAACTAAAGATACGTCTGGAGTAGGAACACGCATAGCGAAACCGTCCAATTTACCTTTTAATTCAGGTAAAACTAATGCAACTGCTTTAGCAGCACCAGTTTTTGTAGGAACAATGTTTAAAGCACCAGCTCTAGCTCTACGAGGATCTTTGTGACCAGCATCTAAGATTCTTTGGTCACCAGTGTATGAGTGAACTGTTGTCATCAAACCTTTAACGATACCGAATTTTTCGTTAATTGCTTTAGCTACTGGAGCTAAACAGTTTGTTGTACAAGATGCCATAGAAATAACATTATGTTTTGCAGGATCATATTCTTTTTCGTTAACGCCCAAAACAATAGTTTTGTCTTCATTAGAAGCAGGAGCTGAGATAATAACTTTCTTAGCACCAGCATCGATGTGAGCATGAGCCTTAGTAGCATCTGTGAAGAAACCAGTTGATTCAACAACAACTTCTACACCTAAATCTTTCCAAGGTAATTGAGCAGGATCTTTTTCAGCGAAGAATTTAATTTTCTTACCGTTTACAACGATACCTTCGTCATAAGCTTCAACTGTACCGTCAAATTTACCCATAACTGAATCATATTTAAAAATTCTAGCAGCATCTTCTGGTTTTAGACCAGGGTCATTGATTGCTACATAATCTATTTTGTCAAAGATACCTTCTTTGATTGCAGCTCTTAAAGTGTTACGTCCGATTCTACCGAATCCGTTAATTGCAACTTTTACCATAATTTCACTCCTTTTTATGTAAAATCTCTCTTAACACTTTGATTGTATTACAAACAAAATTAAGTGTAAATCTTTTTTAAAACATTTTTCATAAAAAAAGAGAGGAAATTAAATTCCTCTCTTTTTCTTATATTCAGTAACTTTTACTTACTTAATATTAGCATAAGTCCAAGCATCGAATGTAGGTGTTTCAGAAATATTCATTTCTTTTTTCTTTTCACCTGTGCAAGAATCATCATGAGCGATTGGTTTATACAATCTGTTATAATATTCAACAACCATTCTATCAGAATTGAAGTATGCTTCAGCAGTTCTGATTGCTTGTCTCATCATACGAGCCCATTCTTCCTTATTATTGTAGTAAGTAGGAATGATTTGATTTTCGATGATATCCATCATGCATTCATGATCTTTCCAATGTCTTTCTTCCCATGGCATTTCATCATCAAGTCCTTCGTATTCAATAGCATAACCGTTGATACCATTAAATGTACCTTCTACAGTCCAACCATCGTAGATTGATAAGTGTAATGCACCGTTAGCGTTAGCTGACATACCAGAAGTACCAGATGCTTCAAATGGTCTAAGTGGTGTATTTAACCATACATCAGTACCACGTTTTAGCATGCCTGATAATTGAAGTTCATAACCAGGAAGAACAACAACATTCTTTAATGAGTGTGAACGATTTAACAATTTGTTAAACATTTCTTTACCCATAACATCATCTGGGTGGAATTTACCAGCAAAGATGATTTGTAATTTATCAGCATCTAACAATTTGTTGATTCTGTCTTTATCCATAAGAATTAACCAAGCACGTTTGTAATCGGCAAATCTTCTAGCCCAAGTAATTGTTAATACATCTGGGTTGAATCTTTTACCAGCAACGTTAGCGATATATTTGAATAATTCTTCTTTCATTTCACGTTTTGTAGCAAGAAGTTTTTCAGAAGAATCATCTCCAGAAATTCTCTTATCTTGCCAATAGTGTAAGTTTACAGCATTGGTAATTGCTCTAATTGGGCATCTACCATCAACCCATTCCCACATCTTGTTAGCAACAAGACCATGAAGTTGAGAAACTGCGTTAGCAATTCTAGACATTTTAAGAGCAGCAACTGTAAGTGAGAAGTTTTCACCACCAAGTTCAATTGCACGTTCTCTAGAACAACCAGAGAAGAAACCACCTTGAAGAAGTGTATCAACCCAGTGAACTTCGTTACCAGCAGCAACTGGAGTGTGAGTTGTGAATACAGTTCTTTTCTTAACTTCTTCTAAATCACCATTGTGTTGTCTTAACAATTCAAATGCAGCAGGAAGAGCATGACCTTCGTTCATGTGAACAACTTCAAAGTTGTAACCAACTGCTTGAAGAACTCTAATACCACCTATACCTAAAATTGTTTCTTGAGCGATTCTGATTCTTTCATCTCCATCATATAATCTGTGAGAGATTTTTCTAGCCCATTCACTGTTACCTTCAATATCAGTTGTTAATAGGTAAACAGGACATGCACCAAATAATTCAGGTTCAACTCTGTATGCTTTAACTTTAACTTTTTCACCAAAAGTTTCAACTTCAACAGTAACATCAACATCAGTTAAGAAATCATAGTACTTTCTGATATATGCTACTTCAACGTTACCAGAATGGTCAATTCTTTGATCGTAATAACCATAAGACCACAACATAGTAACACCTACCATAGGCATTTGAAGATAACCAGCAGATAACATGTGTGAACCTGCTAAGAAACCTAAACCACCTGAGTAAGTTTTTAAAGATTGATCTAATGCTATTTCCATTGAGAAATATGCTACGTTTGGTAATGACATAATTTTAAATCCTTTACTTTTTAATATAATACTTTTGAACTATTTTTAAATAAATAGTATAACCTCATTTATACCAACAACATATCATAATTTCAATATTATTTACAAAAAATAACTACTTAAAATATATAAACTCATTAAAAGTTAGCATTATTAGGAAGTTTACATATTATAAAGTTTTGTTAAGAAACTAATTCTAAAGAACTAACTCTGCAGATTTATTCATATTATGTTCAACTTTGCATTAAATAATATACATAATTTTGCCAAAAACATCAATTTAACCTATAATTAGAGAGGTTCCGTAGTTTTTATATACAAAAGAATAAAAACATGTCGGCATGGCACTCTGCCGCAGAAAAACAATTAAGTATTGTTTTTCGAGAGGGTTACCCTTGAGGTAACTTCCGACACGGAGACCAAACAAATGAAAACTAAATAAGACAAATTACACCATGTCGGCGTGGCGGAATGGTAGACGTGCACGTTTGAGGGGCGTGTGGAGAAATCCGTGGGGGTTCAAGTCCCCCCGTCGACATTATTAATTAGTAATTTAAACATTATCTATATCCGTTATGTGGCGAATAGATTAAAATATTATAACATTTCTGTCCATTTTGGATGGGAGTATAAATTAAGTGCAAGTGTGAGATGGCCAATTTGAGGTAAATATCTAAATATAAAGCCACTCATGGCGATTTTGGATGATTGAGATTTACTTGCACTATTAGGACTTTACCTGCACTTATTTATTAATTATTTGCACACAAATTTTATCTTTGTTAAAATAAATTACTAATTATTGCCGATATATTTGGCTTTTAGCCAAGCTGAATTAGTGCAAGTGAATTTTTTACACATAATTTGATATGTTTAAAAATATCTTTGAGATTGAGATGTGCAAGCCGATATGAAACAATATGATGCCGCCGTTTCAAATCTGCGCGAGAGCGAGAGTTGCTTTGTAACTCATTCCTACAGATTTGACAGGCAGGAAAGAGATGCGACTTGACTTTTATCGAAACAAGAGTAATTAATGTCATTGCATTAGGTCTTTACTTTTTTGAAAAGGAATTCTATGAATAAATTACATCTACTCCCAAAAGCAGAAAATTTGTATTGCATCGAAAATTTTACTCCTGATATGATTGCTGAAAAATTAAATATTTCACGCAGAACTGTTTTTAATTGGAAAAAGAAATATAAATGGGAAAATTCTAACCGAATAAAAGATTTTTCAAAACAGTTTACAGGCGAAATTTATTCACTTGGTACAAAATTGCTCAAGAAAATCAATGAGGATTTAGATAACAACAGGATTTTAAGCAAACATTCAGTTTGTGCTTTAGAGGAAATTATCAAAATTATAACTAAATATGAAAAAGAACAAGTCTTAGCACCCATTGATATTCCTAATGATAAAAAATATATAGAAAAATTTACTCCTGATTTTATACATCAAATTCAGAAAGATATTTTGGGTTGGAATGGCACATATTAATGTGTCGAAATGTCTTTAAGATTTAGATTTAGGACTTGATGTTTCTTTAAATACGAGCGATTAATGTCAATGCAAGCGAAAGGAGCATGCAATGACAGAAAAAGACTATCAACTTTATGGAACAAAAATTTTAAACATAAAAACTAAAGAAATTGGTTTATTAATTTGTATTTGGAAAAACAAATTTGCTGATGGCGAAATAGATTATGCAACATGTGTTGATAAGCAAGGAAAACGCTACAACATTGAATTAGATAATATTGAGGTGTTAGATGATTTTGAAAAATAAATTGACTAAGGAATCATTAAATATTACATATCCGGAATTCAGAAAAATTTTTGCAAAAGAAATTCAGGATGCCTTTGAAAATTATCGTAAAACACAGTTAAATAAGTATTCTTACAACTTTAAAGATGATAATTCAATGGAGTTTAATTTCTATAACAAACGAACGAGTGAAAAGCTAAATTTATTTATGCTTTTCCAAGTGAATGCGTTAAAATGGCGAAGCCATTACTTTGACCTTCAATGGAATTTTAATCACTTTGGTATAAACAACTGGTATATAGAAAGAATGCGATATGGAAAATATACTTAAACCAAATCAGATAACTTTTACACCTGAAAAATGTAAACAAATTGCATTAGCAAGGCTTGATTTAATCCACCAATGGCTTGAGTTCAGGAAGAAATCAACAAATAAACTTCAAGCAGATTATGATTTTGTGAAGTTACATAATACTTCAAATTCTCACTTATTTGAGATTTTGGGTAAAATATCCCGAGGCAGTTTACACCGCTGGTATGCAATGTTAAATGGTACGGAAGATTATACGAAACTATTGCCACAATATAAATACAGCAGTGTTGATGATTATAGAACCGTATTAACTGATGAAGAAATAAAAATATTTATGGGTTTGCTTTTGCACCCAAATAGAATTTCTATCGGAAAAGCAATTGCTCTAACCAAATATAAATTAAAAGAGAATGGACAAGATTTTATTCCTGCGGATATTACATTCCGTCGTTATGCAAAATGGTTTAAGGATAATAATTATGACAAGTGGATTTTAGCAAGAGATGGAGAAAAAGCGTTATCAGATAAAGTTGAACCATATATTAAGCGTGATGCAAGTCTGCTTGAAGTTGGAGATATTCTTGTCGCAGATGGGCATAAACTTGCGTTTCAGGTAATAAATCCTTTTACAGGTAAACCCACAAGAGCAACTTTAGTCGGTTTTTTGGATTGGAAGTCAACCGCCTTGGTTGGTTATGAAATTATGCTTGAAGAAAATACGCAATGCATAGCCTCCGCACTCCGTAATGCAATAATTAATCTTGATATGATACCAAAAGTTGTTTATCAGGATAATGGCAGAGCTTTTCGGGCGAAGTATTTCACAGATGATAAGGGATTTACCGAGTTAGGATTTCAAGGTTTGTATTCAAAACTTAGTATAGAAACGGTTTTTGCAAGACCATATAATGCAAGAGCTAAAGTTATTGAAAGATTTTTTAAAGAATTTCAGGAAGGATTTGAAAAATTACTCCCAAGTTATATTGGCTCGTCAATAAATAATAAACCTGCCTATATGATGCGAAATGAAAAATTCCACAAATCTTGGCATAACAAATATACTCCAACAATAGAAGAAACAATAAAAATGATTGATATGTGGTTGAGTTTTGAAAATTCGCAACCTTGCCCTAATGCTCCGGATAAAACCATTGCGGAAGTTTTAGACAGTAGAAAAAGACAAAATATTGATATAAATACTCTTGATGATTTAATGCTTGCAACCGAAGTTAAAACAATTCAGCGAAATGGTATCAGGTTTTTTAATTGTGATTATTTTGATGAAAGGCTGTACGGATTCAAGAGTAAAGTTTTAATAAAATACAATTTATTTGATTTAACAAAAATAAAAGTATTTACTCCAAAAGGCGAATATTTATGCACAGCAGAACGTGTAACCGAAACTCATCCTATGGCAAAATTACTCGGAGATGTCAAGGACTATGAAGATTATAAACAAAAAATTGAAAAACAACGGAAATTAAAACGTAAAACGATAAATTCCGTCAAACAATATTTTTCAAATGATGAAGTTAAATTTTTAGAAACAAAAATTGTTGAAGAAAATAATGAAAATTTAACTCCTATTAAAATGTCGTTTAAAAGCCGTTTAAATGGTGTTCAAACTCTATTCAAAAATAATTCAGAAAAATATGAGTATCTTGTAAAAAATAATCCGCAGAATGAGTGGATAGAAAAATTCAAGCAAACAAAGGAGTATAAACTGCTTTATGAAGAAAATATTTGTGAAAACGACTAATGTGAAAAACTTTATCGGACTTGTTGAAAGTCTGATAAACAAACCGAAAAATATTCCAAAGATGGGACTTGTTTATGGTGAGCCGGGACTTGGCAAATCACAAACGGCTTTATGGCTTGCTTGCAAATATGACGGAATTTATTTAAGAGCATCAAACCTTATGACAGGCAGGTGGCTATTGGAAGAGATAGTAAAAGAGCTTGATGAGATTCCCAGATTTTTAACTTCTGATAATTTTAATATCATGGTTAAAAAGCTGAAACAAAAACCTCAGGTAATTTTTATAGATGAGGTTGATTACTTGATAAATAACTACAAAACTATTGAAACTCTCAGAGATATTCATGACGAAACCATCTGCCCAATAATTTTTATAGGAATGGGATTGGCTCATAGAAAACTTGAAAGATACAAACATTTGTATGACAGATTTTCAGAAATTTTAAAATTTGAAACTTTTGGGGTAAATGATTTATCGCAAATAATCGGACAACTTTCTGAAATACCATTTACTCCGGATGCAATTGAATATATCCACTCAAAATACAACAGGTTCAGGCAAATTGTTCAGCTTATTAATCAAATGGAAACTTTTGCAAAAGATAATAATTTAACCGAAATTACAAAAGAAATAATGGAGCAGATTATATGAATATAGAAAAACTTGCCAAACACTTAAAAGAATTTAACCTTGATGAAATTGAAATGATTGCGGAATGCGATTGTAAAACAGAACTTGAACGGCTTTTGAATAAGGGTAAATTGGTATTTGAACAGGGCTTGTATAAATACCAGGAAGAAAAGCCAAAGCAAGAATTTATCATTTGCACAAAACAAACGACAAATTATCAAATTATAACAATTGATGCTGCGAGTGAATATTTTTTAGAAAATTATGTCAACAACAATTGCAAATTAAATACTTACAGAAGATATCGTAGAATGTTAAAATACTATATTGCGCCATTTTACAAAAATAAAAACTTGAATGATATTAATTGTAACGATATTCAGGAATTTTACTATTTTTGCAAAGGCAGAAATTTACCACCAAAAGTATTAAAAAACACATTAGCACTTCTAAATCAAATGATTAAATATTTTCAAAATCTCGGGATAATAGATAAGACTTGCAATTTTCAAGTGCGAAGATTATCCAATAAAACAAATTTTATGTTAGACAGAATAATTTTTGAGGTATAAAAATGACGAAATTAGATAAATTGAAACAAGCAGAACATTTATATGTTTATGAAAAACAACCGCTTGATGTGATTGGGGCGAAACTTGATCTTTCACGCAGGACTTTATTCTATTGGAAGAAGGAATATGAATGGGATAAAAAGAGGTTTGAAAAAGGCAGAGAACAGGAACTTTTTAATCGTGAACTGCTAAATTTTGCATAAAAAATTATGTATAAAATTTCAAATGATATTGATAATAACAAGCAAACCCCACAGGCAGAAATGTATTCATTGATGAATATTTTGAAAAATCTTCCGCAGGTAAAACAACAAATTACCAAAACAAAACAAAATCAAAAGTCAAAAAAGGAAGAGTTTTTACCTGAGGATATTGTAAAAATAGTTGAAAGAGATATTTTGGGCATGAGTTGAATTTAATACTTGACAGGTAAACTATTAAATAGTAAAATATTTTTATCGGAATTAAGAAACTATGGCAAAAAATCTGGAACTTGAACAGGAATGCATATATAGCATTATAGGTGTGTATAATTTATTACTTAAAAACCTCGAAAAAGTTTTTAAGCCATACAACATTAGCGCTTCTAAATTTAATATTTTAATGGTTATAAAACATAAAGCCCCAAAGGAAGGAATAAGCCAAATTGACATTGGTTCGAAATTAATTGTCGGAGAAGCAAATATTGCAAAAATAACAAATAAATTATATGAACAAGGCTATATTACAAGAAAAACTAATCCAAATGACAGAAGATACAATCTTTTAAAAATTACAAAGAAAGGTTCGGATTTACTTGATGAAATTTGGCCTAAATATTTAAAAGCTGTAGGAAATCTAACAAAAAATTTAAACAAGGTTGAAAAAGATACATTAATAAAAATAACAAAAAACTGGACAGAATCCTTAAAAAAGAAAGGCTTGGAAGAAATTGACTAACGTAAAAATCGCTGCTATGGGTTCATATTTACCTAAAAAAATAGTAACAGATGATATTTTTGATAAAAGATTTAATCTTGAAAAAGGAACAACTTTTAAAAAATCCGGTGTTAAAATAAGGCACTACGTAGAAAGCGAAACACAAGTTGATATGGCAGTGTATGCAATTAAAGAAGCATTCAAGAACATTGAAGATAAAAGCATTGATTGCATTGTTTTTGCAGGTGGTACTCCTCAACAGTTAATTCCTTGCACCGCTTCATTAATCCAACAAGCACTTGGTAGAGAATTTAGCTCCATTCCTTGTTTTGATATAAATTCAACATGTCTAAGTTTCGTAACCGCATTCGATACAATTTCATATTTAATTGATTACGGAAAATATAGGAAAGTACTATTAATTTCAAGCGATATAGCTTCCCTTGGTATAAATTATAAAGATTTTAACAGTTCAATCCTATTTGGAGATGGAGCAGTAGCAGCAATTCTTGAAAAAACACCAGATAATGAAACATCTAAGATTTTGACCTATAATTTTAAAACTTACGCAGAAGGTGCACAGTGTGCAAGAATATTAGGTGGTTCAAGCTATTTACCATTTTACAAATGCACCCAAGAAAATAAAGACGAGTATTTATTCCATATGGATGGATTAAAACTTTATGAAATAGCTTCAAAACACATAGTTAAAATATTTAACTATGCTCTAAATAGTCAAAACCTAACTATTGATGATATAAAACTTGTTATACCACATCAGGCAAGTTTAATGGCAATGAAATTAATACAGAAAAAATTAAAAATTCCAACAGAAAAATATATGTACAATATAGAAAATCAAGGTAATACTATTGCGTCATCTATTCCTCTTTGTCTTGATTTTGCAATTAAAAATAATATGATAAAAAGAGGTGATAAAGTTGTTCTTCTTGGAACTTCTGCAGGTTTATCTATAGGAGTTATGATTTTTGAGTATTAAAAACATTTTAATAACAGGATCTCGCGCTCCTGCTACACTTTTTTTAATAAGAAAATTATCTAAAGCAGGATATAATATATTTACCGCTGAAAGTTGTGATTATTTTTTAGGTAAATATTCAAATTGTGTTAAGCGAAATTATAAAATTACAATGCCAAATACCAATCTTGAGCAATTTATAAAAGATATTATTAAAATCGTTCAAAAAGAAAAAATTGACTTAATTATACCAACTTGCGAAGAAATATTTCATATTTCAAAAGGAAAAGATACTTTAGAAAAATATTGCCAAGTTTTTTGTGAGAACAGTGAAAAACTAATAGAGCTACACAATAAATGGTCATTTTATAACAAAATTAAAAATTCAAATTATAATATTAAACTACCCCAAAGCTGGCATGTTGAAACTTTAGATGATATAAGAAATGTTATTGAAAAGAATAAAAAATATATTTTAAAACCGATTTATTCAAGATTTGCAACTAAAGTAAAAATTATTGATAAACCGTTAAAACAATTAGAAAAAAATAAATATATTCTTCAAGAATTTATTGAAGGAGAGCAATTTTGCAGCTATTCAATTATAAAGAATCATAATTTAAATCTTTATAGTGACTATAAAACAACATTTAGTGCTAATGGCGGAGCAACGATAGCTTTTGAATATGCACAAAACGAAAAAATAAAAGAATTTGTTCAAGAATTTTCTAAAAATGAAAATTTTGAAGGACAAATTGCTTTTGACTTTATACAAAACAAAAACGGATTATATTTAATTGAATGTAATCCGAGATTAACAAGCGGTATTCAATTATTTGTTGAAGATATATCTGATGCATTTATTTCAAATGAGCAAATAAATACTTACTATCCTAGAAAAGAAACCAAATCAATATTGTTTTTAGCCATGCTGACATATGGTTTATCAAATATACATTCTTTTAAAGATTTTATTAATTGGTTTAAAATAACATTTTTTTCTTGTGATGTTATTTTTGATAAAAATGACATAAACCCATTTTTAATGCAGGGTTTTATAATGATTATGATGATGATTTCGGGACTAAAACAGAACATTAATTTAAAAGAAATATCAACTTATGATATAGAATGGAATGGTAATGACTAAGGTAATAGTAACAGGTGCAACAGGTTTTTTGGGATTTAATCTTGTAAAAAGATTGAACAAAATGGGTTTTGCTATTATTGGACTTGGAAGAAATATAGAAAAAGGAAATAAGATAAATGAATTAGGTGTAAAGTTTATTTCCGTTGATTTATCGGAAAAAGAAAAATTAAATACTATTTTTCAAAATGTTGATTATGTTTTTCATTGTGCAGCTAAATCTTCCGTTTGGGGTGATTACAAATCTTTTTATAAGGCAAATGTTGAAGGAACAAAAAACATAGCTGATTTATGTTTAAAACACAACATAAAAAGACTTATTTATGTTTCAAGTCCAAGCATATATTTTGATTTTAAAGATAAATTAAACATAAAAGAAACAGAGCTTCCAACAAAACACCCTGCAAATAACTATATAAAAACAAAAATTATAGCGGAAAATGTTATAGATAATGCTTTTAAAGACGGACTTGATGTTATAACAATCCGTCCGAGAGGAATTTTCGGTTCAGAAGATAGCGCTATACTACCTCGATTGTTAAAAGCAAACAGAGAAAAATTTATTCCAAAAACAAGAAAAAAGGATATTTTAACTGAAATAACACATGTGGAGAATGTTGTTGAATCAATGATTTTAGCAATGCAAGCGGATAAAAAATATAGCGGTGAAAAATACAATATAACAAATGATGAAAATATTTATTTATATAAAACACTTGAAAACGCTATAAATAAAGTAGGTGAAAAGTTTAATTTAAAATATATTCCATATAAATTAATGTTTATACTTATTTCAATAATGGAATTTCTATATAAATTTATTCCAAATAAAGAACCTGTATTCACAAGGTATTCACTTGGACTGTTATCATTTAATCAGACTCTTGATATATCAAAAGCTAAAAAAGATTTAGGATATGAGCCGATTATTTCAATTGAAGACGGTTTAAAGGAGTGTTTAAATGGTTGAATATAAAATCTTAAAAGCAGGTTATTGTCTTCAAAATGAACTGTGCTCTATAATTAAAGGCAAAAATAAACAAACAAAATTTTACGCCATGTTCGTTTTGTTAAAACACGAAAAATATGGAAATATCTTATTTGATACAGGTTATAGTGATTATTTTTACGAAGCTTCTAAAAATTTTCCATATTCAATTTATGCTAAAATTATCCCTGTTTATATAGACGAAGAAAATTCGGCAAAATGCCAGCTAAAAAAATTAGGAATCAAGTCAGATGAAATATCATATATCATTATTTCCCATTTTCATGCTGACCATATAGCAGGACTTAAAGATTTTAATAAAGCTAAATATATTTGCCTTGAGGAAGCATATCAAAATATTAAAAACAAAAAAGACTTTTCCGCCTTGAAAGAAGGATTTTTGCCTGATTTATTAACCGATGATTTTAATAAAAGACTGGTGTTTATAAAAAATAGAATTGAAAGCAATAAATTTAAACCATTTAATTATTATTACGATATTTTTGACGATAATAGCATTCTTGCTTTTGATTTATCGGGACATACTAAAGGGCAGGTAGGAATTCTTGTTAATAATAAATTTTTTATAGCGGATGCTTGCTGGTATAGCAATTCATATAAGAAAAATCTTCCACCACCGTTATGGGTCAGGTTGCTTTTAGGCAATAACAAGGAATATCTAAAAACTTTAGATAAATTACATAAATTTTACAACAACTATCCTAAAATTGAGATTATACCATCACATTGTAATGATTTTTGGAGTAAAAATGTTTAAAGCATTAATTATTATGTATTTTTATTTTAAAACTAAATATTTTAGTCGATTTTCAAATAGAAACGCTCTTCTAAATTGGCAGGATAAAAAGGTTAGAGATTTTCTAAATAAAATCTTAAAAAAATCAAAATATTATAGTCATAAATTCAAAGGTTTAAATTTAACTGATTGGAAAAATTTTCCGACAATTGATAAAAAAGAATTAATGGAAAACTTTGATAGCCTAAATACTGTTGATATTTTTAAAAAAGAAGCATTTGAACTTGCGCTAAATTGCGAAAAAACAAGAAATTTTAAACCTGAAATAAATAACATTACGATTGGTTTATCATCAGGAACATCCGGTAACAGAGGACTATTTTTGGTAAGCAAATTTGAACAATATCGCTGGGTTGGAACAATACTCGCCAAAATGCTTCCTTATTCAATATTTAAAAAACACAGAATAGCTTTCTTTTTAAGAGCAAACAGTAATTTATATGAAAATGTTAAAGGTAGAAATATTTGTTTTAAATATTTTGATATGTTAAATAGCATTGATGAAAATTTAGAAAAATTAGATAATTTTAAGCCGACTATTATTGTTGCACCTCCTTCAATGTTGAAAATAATAGCTAAAAATCTTTCTAAGATTAAAATAAATCCAGCTAAAATAATTTCTGTAGCAGAAGTATTAGAAGAAATAGATAAAAAATATTTAGAAAAAGCATTTAATCAAATAATTCATCAAATATACCAAGCAACAGAAGGATTTTTAGCTTGTACTTGTAAATATGGAAATTTACATTTAAATGAAGATATTGTTGCTATTCAAAAAGAATATGTTGGTGAAAATAAATTTACCCCTATAATAACAGATTTTAAAAGAACATCAGAACCAATTATAAGATATAGATTAAATGATATATTAACAGAAAGCCTTGAATCTTGTCCCTGCGGATCAAAACATCTTTTAATTAAAAAAATTGAAGGCAGATGCGATGATATCTTTTATCTTGAATCTAATGTTGATGATTCTTTAATTTCAATTTTTCCTGATTTTATTTCAAGAGCAGTTATTTTTGCATCCAATAAAATCGAAGAATATAACGTAATTCAAATTTCAAAAGATGAAATACATATTTATATTGATAAAGCGAATGAATTTAATAAGGTAAAAAATTCTTTAGTTCAACTATTTGAAAAAATGAATTGTAAAATTCCAAATATAGCAAGGCTTGATACATTATCAAGAGATAATTCTAAAAAATTCAAAAGAATAGAAAGTAAAATTAATGGATAATATATTTTTATACGATAAAAATAATATTGATTCTTTGGCTGTCCCCGATAACGAAGATGCTAAATATGCTTATAATTATTTAGCTCCGATGATTAAAGATGGGGTTAAAAAATATATTAAAAATATCGATACAAATTTGAAAATTTTAAAAATTGATGATATTTTATTGCCTGTAAATAATAATTATGCAGAGCATAAGAACTCTTACACATCTTCTTTATATGCTCATTATGTTTCCTATACAAAAGAAGAACTGTATGAACTTAAAAATCCTGCTTTGGAATTTATTTTAAAAACAGTACTTGATATTTTAGGGAGTTTTTATAAACTTTTTAAAATTGATAAAGTTGTATATGTAAATAACTGGTTCTTATCTACAAATCTTTATCTTGAATTGACAAAAGAACAATATAAAAGAATTACGGATTTTTTTAAAGAAAAATACCCGAAACACGCAGTTGTTTTTCGTTCATTAAATGAAAATTTGCTTAACAGGGAAATTTCTTATTTGAAAGATTTAGGATATAAAATGCTTGGAAGCAGACAGGTTTATATCTTTGATTATAATAAAAGAGCTTGTCTTAAGGGAAAAGATAAAAATAAATTATACAAAGATATAAGGTTATTAAAGAATAGCGAATATAAAGTTATTGATATGGAAAATAGCTATACAAAACAGACTTTAAAATTATATAATCAGCTTTATTTTGATAAATATTCTAAATATAATCCGCAATTTTCA
>SAMEA3663118__coassemble_188_pt1 | contig 23948 bp, 22 predicted proteins | sample SAMEA3663118__metabat2_high_PE_014 | metagenome-assembled genome bin SAMEA3663118 (sample SAMEA3663118) | pig gut metagenome | biome: pig gut; feature: pig-associated habitat; material: faeces | place: Denmark | collected 2012
CCTGAAACATCATCTGCACTAGGTTTTGGTTTTAGATGTGGTTTCTTAGGTATGCTACACATGGAAATTGCACAAGAACGATTGGAAAGAGAATACAATCTATCAATCGTAACAACTGCACCATCTGTAATATATAAAGTTCACAAAACAAACGGTGAAGTAATAGAAATTGATAACCCTGCAAATTTACCAGCAGCACAATATCGTGATTACATAGAAGAACCTTATGTAAAAGTATCTATTATTACACCGAACGAATATGTTGGTACTCTGATGGATTTGGCTCAAACAAAACGAGGCATATTTATCAATATGAATTATATTGATAAAGTAAGGGCTGATTTAATTTATCACATACCTTTATCAGAAGTAATTACTGATTTTTATGACCAATTAAAATCACGTTCAAAAGGTTACGCAAGTTTAGATTACGAATTTGTTGATTACAAACGTTCAAAACTTGTAAAACTAGATGTTATGCTTGCCGGCGAAGTTGTTGACGCATTGTCTGTAATCTGTCACGAAGATAGTGCATTTTACATAGGTCAAAAATTAACCGAAAAATTAAAAACCATTATCCCAAGACAAATGTTTGAAGTACCTATTCAAGCAGCAATTGGCGGAAGAGTAATCGCTAGAACAAATATAAAAGCACTAAGAAAAAGTGTACTTGATAAATGTTATGGTGGTGACATTTCAAGAAAACGTAAACTGTTAGAAAAGCAAAAACGTGGTAAAAAACGTATGAAAGCAGTTGGTAGAGTTGAAGTCCCACAAGAAGCATTTATGGCTGTATTAAGTTTGAATGAAGAATAAACGTAGGTTTTATTGCAATAGTTGTTTATACGTGCTAATATTAGTTGTTTAGGGAGTTAATATTATATAAATATGAAGAAATTTTTATACGTATTTTTAATAATTATTGGTCTATTTTTTGCTTACATTGGTTCTAATAAAAACGTTCAATCAGACAAAACAGAAGTTGTTTTTTGGACATTACAAATGAGTAATTTTTCTGATTATATCAATGGGATAATTTCAGAATATGAAACAACTCACCCAAATATAAAAATAAAATGGATTGATGTACCATTCTCTGAGGGTGAAAAACGTACATTAGCCTCAATATTAAGTAATAATCCACCAGATTTAGTAAACTTAAACCCTGATTTTTCTTCTATTCTTGCTCAAAAAGGAGCATTAGAATATATTCCAGAAGAAAAATTAACAGAATTCAATAAAGATATTGTTGATTCGCTAAAATATAATGGCAAACTATTTGCTATACCTTGGTATGCAACATCTGCAGTGACTATATACAATAAATCATTATTCAAAAAATCAGATTTAAAGCAGTTACCAAAGACGTATAATGATTTAGCAAATATATCAAAAATTATAAAGAAAAATACTAATAGTTATGCATATTTTCCCACAATAACAGAAAATGACACAATGCTTAAAATACTAAATAAGTATGGTATAAATTCAACAGAAAATATCGCATCTAAAAAAAGTGTTCAAGTTTTTGATATGTACAAATCACTTTATCAAAACAAACTAATACCAGCTGAAAGTATTACTCAAACACATCAAGAAGCATTAGAAAAATACATGTCAGAAAACGTTGTATTCTTTCAAGGTGGAGCGAACTTCTTATCTATGATTAAAGATAATGCCCCTAATGTTTACAAGAATACAGAAGTAGCACCTCAAATTGTTGGTAAATTAGGACAAAATGATTTTTCATTGATGAATTTTATCATACCAGTAAAAGCAAAAAATAAAAAAGAAGCACTAGATTTTTGTCTATTTTTAACGAATAAAGAAAACCAACTAAAATTAGCAAAAAGAACAAACGTTATTTCTACGAACAAATATGCTCTACAAGATGAGTTCTACAATTCAGATAAAGATGTAATGGCAAGAGCAAGAAAATATAGTGCAAAACAAATAACAAAAGTTCAACCAGTATTAAGACAAAAAAATAATCAAAAAGACATAAATCTATTAATCAATACTGCTGTTCAAACAATATTATTGAATAAAGGTGATACTAAACAAGTTTTAGAAAAAGTTGCAAAAGAATGGAAGAGGTTACAATAATGGAAAAAGGATTGTTTATAACTTTTGAGGGAACTGATGGTTGTGGCAAAACAACACAAATAGAAATGTTAAAAGATTATTTTGAAAAACAAGGTAGAACAGTTCTTTTGACACGTGAACCTGGAGCAAAAGGTTTAGGTACAAAATTAAGAGAAATATTACTTAATTACGACGGAGAAGTATCACCTGTTTGCGAATCTTTCTTATTTCTAGCAGATAGGGCTCAACACGTAGATACAATAATCAAACCTGCTGTTGCGAGAGGTGAAATTGTATTATGTGACAGGCACACAGATTCAACAGTTGCATATCAAGGTTATGGACGAGAACTTGATATTGAACAAATAAAAATGTTAAATAACATTGCCACAAGTGGTTTAAAACCAGATTTAACATTTATCTTTGATATAGATATTGATACTGCTCAAAAAAGAGTTGGCAAAAACAAAGATAGAATGGAATCTGCTGGCATAGAATTTTTCAAACGTGTAAGAAATGGTTATTTAGAAATTGCTAAACAAGAACCTGAAAGAGTAAAAGTTTTAGATGGTTCTAAATCAATAGAAACAATCCATAACGAACTTTTAGAAATTCTACAAACAAAATAACATACAAATATGACAAAAATACTTAATGTTGTATAATTTTGTTATGGATAGAAAATTCAAAATAAATTCTAAATATGGCCCAGCAGGTGACCAGCCAAAAGCAATAAAAGAATTGGTTGATGGCATCAATTCTGGCTATGATGCTCAAACATTGTTAGGTATTACAGGTTCTGGTAAAACCTTTACAATTGCTAATGTAATTGAAAAAATTCAAAAGCCCACACTTATAATTGCTCACAACAAAACACTTGCTGCACAGTTATACAATGAGTTTAAGGAATTATTTCCAGATAATGCTGTGGAATATTTCATAAGTTATTACGACTACTATCAACCAGAAGCATATATTCCAAGAACTGATACATACATAGAAAAATCAGCGAGTATCAATGAAGAAATTGACAGATTAAGACATAATACAACAAGAAGTTTGTATGAAAGAAATGACGTAATAATTGTTGCATCTGTAAGTTGTATATATGGCTTAGGACTTCCTGAAAACTATTTTAAAGGTTCTATTGAACTAAATGTTGGTGATGAAATAGATAGAGATGAACTACTTAAACACTTAGTAAGTATCCAATATAAAAGAAATGATTTAACACTAGAACATTCTACATTCAGAGCAAGAGGTGATGTGGTAGAACTCATGCCTGCCTATGAAAAAATTGTTACTAGAATTTGCATGTTTGGCGATGAAATTGAAAAAATTGTAAAAATAGATCCAGTTTCCGGTGAAATTGTTGAAATACCAGAAAAGACAATTATTTATCCTGCAGTGCATTATCTTTCATACGATGAAAATGAAGAAGAAACGATTACACTAATTAGAGCAGAACTACAAAACAGATTAACTGAATTATATGATGAAAACAAAATATTAGAGGCACAAAGACTAGAACAACGTGTAAAATATGATATTGAAATGATTAAAGAAATGGGATATTGTTCTGGAATTGAGAATTATTCAAGAATAATTGAACGACGTCCAGAAGGTAGTGCTCCCGCAACATTACTTGATTATTTCAGAGGAGATTTTTTAACTGTAATAGATGAATCTCACGTAACATTACCTCAATTAAAAGGTATGTCACATGGAGATAGAGCAAGAAAAGATACTTTAATAAATTATGGTTTTAGATTACCTTGTGCTAGAGATAATAGACCTTTAACTAATGATGAATTTTTTGCAAAAGTAGGACAAAAAATCTATATATCTGCTACACCATCTGAATTTGAAACTTCAACATCTTCTCAAATTGTTGAACAAATTATTAGACCAACAGGCTTGGTTGACCCTAAAATTCATATTAGACCAATTGATAGCCAAATTCCAGATTTGATAAAAGAGATAGAAAAACGTGTAGAGAAAAATGAAAGAGTTTTAATAACAACTTTAACTAAACGTATGGCAGAAGACCTGTGTGATTACTTCTTGCAAGAAGGTATTAGAGTAAGATATTTACATAGTGAAGTTAAATCAATGGAAAGAGTCGAAATATTGAGAGATTTAAGACTCGGTGAATTTGATGTTTTGATTGGTGTAAACCTACTAAGAGAAGGACTTGATATACCGGAAGTTTCACTCGTTGCAATTATGGATGCTGATAAAGAAGGATTTTTAAGATCAGAAACAAGTTTAATTCAAACAATCGGTCGTGCAGCAAGAAATTCTTGTGGTGAAGTTATCATGTATGCTGATAAAATAACTGATTCAATGCAAAAAGCCATTGATGAAACAAATAGAAGACGAGAAATACAAATAGCATATAATAAAAAATACGGTATCATACCTCAAACAATCAAAAAACCAATTGAAAACAACTTATTATCTTTGGTTGAAAGTTATAGAAGTCTTGAAGATATTGTTGCAGAAGAAATGGTTGATATGGGTATTGATAAGAAAAACTTGCCAAAACTAATAGATAAACTTGAAAAAGATATGCATAAAGCAGCAAAAGTTCTTGATTTCGAACGAGCAGCAGAAATTCGTGACCAACTAAAAAAATTACGTGAAATGTGTAGAGAAAAATAAATTTTGCTTGTTGAAAGCCATAATTTTTGATAAAATTATTGTATGGAGAAACATGAAAGAAAAAGCCGTACTTCAAAACTTAGACGTATTGAAACTGGCATCTGGTTCCTAATTATAGTAGTGTTTATATCTATTGGAATATTCGTTTTAAATAAATACGAGAATTCTTTTGAAACACATAAAATTTATATGCCTGATGTTGATGGTCTAATTGTTGGTTCTCCTGTTAATCTTATGGGAATACCTGTAGGATATGTTACTAAAACGAAAATTATAAATGATGATGAAGTTGTTGTAAAATTCAAAATAACAAACAAATCTATTCATATACAAGAAGGCACAATTGCAACCGTTGAATTCAGCGGTTTAGGTGGTTCAAAATCATTAGAATTATTTCCACCATCATCAAATAAACATATAACTAAAGAATTAGTTACAAACAACAATACATACATTATCGTAGAACGTCCAAAACGTTTAAGAGATTGTTGGAGTTTGTTATATCAAATGTACCAAAAAATAATGAATATGATATATTCCGTATCGAATTTTGGAACAGAATTGAACAGAATAGAAAATCCAACTATAATAGAAACAAATGAAGACATAAGTAATTTTATTGACTATACAGATGGTTGGCTTCAAAATTCAAAAAGTAATATGAATAATCTAAAAATTATTTTAGACAAGTATAAAGGAAAAGAATAATATGGTTATGAAAAATGTTAAAGTAATTAAAAATCCTGTAATTTGTCAAAGTTTATGTACTATGCGTAACAAAAATACAGATAGTCAAGGCGTTAGAATTGCAGCAAGAAAAATAACTCGAGTTTTGTTATATGAAGCATCAAAAAATTTACCACTTGTTGATAAAGAAATTGAGACACCTTTAACAAAGTTTGTATCAAAAGATATAGCAAATGATATAAAAATTATTATATCCCCAATATTAAGAGCAGGTCTTATTTTTACAGATGAAGCAATTGATATATTACCAGATGCATGTATAAGACACATTGGTATGTATAGAGATGAAGAAACTCTAAAACCAGTTTGGTACTACAACAAAGTACCTATGGCAACACCAAATCCAGAAAAATTTTATGTTTATATTACAGATCCAATGCTTGCAACAGGTAATTCAATGCTTGAAGCAATCAGATTATACGCAGATAAACAAATTCCATTATCAAATATAAAATGTATCAATATAATTGCTGCTCCACAAGGAATAGAATTAATCCATAAGGAATTCCCTGACGTAGAAATTATTACAGCAGCAGTAGATGAAAAATTAAACGAAAAAGGCTACATCATTCCAGGTATGGGTGATGCTGGCGACAGAATATTTAACACAGTGGCAGAATAAAAAGAAGAAGGTAAATTATGAAACGAGCAATTATTGTAGTTATTGATTCAATGGGCATCGGAGCAATGCCAGACCACGCAGAATTTAATGATATTGCAGAATGCAATACTCTTAAAAATGTATGTCATTTTAACAAAGGATTAAAAGCACCTAATATGGCAAAATTAGGATTAGGTAAAATCCAAGACTTTGAAGGTATTGAAAATGTTCCAAATCCAATCGGACAATATGGAACTATGCAAGAAAAATCCAAAGGGAAAGATACAACTACAGGTCACTGGGAAATTGCTGGTTTAGTATCTAAAAAGCCTTTCTCCACTTTTCCAAATGGTTTTCCAAAAGAATTGATAGATAAATTCATTGAAGAAACAAAATGCGGTGGAATTTTAGCAAACAAACCTGCTAGCGGAACTGCAATCATTGAAGAATTAAATGATGTACACCACAAAACAAAATTTCCTATCGTTTATACAAGTGCAGATAGTGTTTTTCAAATTGCACTTGATACAGATATGATTCCTCTTGAAACATTATACGAATGGTGTCATATTGCAAGACGTCTTTTAGATGAAGGAAACTACCACGTATCAAGAGTAATTGCTAGACCATATAAGGTTATAGATGGAAAACCTACTAGAATTGGTAAAGATAGACGTGACTATTCTGTTGAACCAACAGGAGAAACTTTACTTGACAGAGTAAAAGAATCTGGTGGAGAAGTCGTTGCTATCGGTAAGATTGAAGACATCTTCTCTAAAGCAGGTATCACTCACGCAATCCATACAGGCTCTAACAAAGAAGGTTTAGAATTAACTCTTAAAGCAGTTGAAAATAAACTAGATTTAGAATCTATTAAGTATGATTCGACACCTGCAAACTTTAAGCCAAACAAATCTATTATCTTTACAAACCTTGTTGATACAGATATGCTATATGGTCATAGAAACAATGCAGAAGGCTATGGTAAAGCAATTGAAGAAATTGATGAATATGTTGGCAAAATTTTACCAGAACTATCAGAAGATGATTTATTAATTATTACCGCTGATCATGGTTGTGACCCAACAGTTCCAGGTACAGACCATACAAGAGAATATGTTCCTGTATTGTTCTATAACAAAAATATGGAAGCAAAAGATTTAGGTGTAATGCTTGGCTTTGATAATATCGCAAAAAAAATTACTGAGTGGATATTTTAAAAAGTTTGTTATATACTAATCATGAAATTACTCAAAAGAGTAATTAAGTTTACAAAAAAATAGTAAAGGAGACTAATATGAACGTTAAAGTTGAAGATTCTTGTATTGCATGTGGTGCTTGCGAATCAATTTGTGATGCTGTATTTTCTATCGAAGATAAAGCTGAAGTTAATGAAGCTGCAGTTGCTGGTAACGAAGATTGCGTTAAAGAAGCTGCTGATTCTTGCCCAGTACAAGCAATTATCGTTGAATAATTATAATATTTAACAATAAAAAAGACCTGTAAAATTGATTTTGCAGGTCTTTTAATTTTGAATAATTTTAAAAATTAAACTTATGCCATAACTTTAGATTTGAAATTATTCAAATCTTCAATAGTATCAATACCTATCGGTTTGTTATCAACTATAGAAACCTTAATCTTCATACCCATTTGGAGAACTCTTAATTGTTCTAGGCTTTCAGTCAATTCTAACGGTGTTTGAGATGCTTTTGTCATTGCAAAAAGTGCTTCTCTTTTATAACCATATATACCTAAATGACCATAAAATTTAGCATGTCCAATATTTCTTTCATAAGGAATTTTAGAACGAGAAAAATATAGTGCGAAACCATTTACATCAAAAACACATTTTACCAAATTAGGATTTTCAACCTCTTTTATATCTTTAATTTCAGTAACTAATGTTGATACATCTGCTCTTTCATCTTCTTTTACAAGTTTAATAACTCTATCAATATTTTCAGGGTCAATCATAGGTTCATCACCTTGTAAATTTACAATATAACCAATTTCAGGGTGTCTTTCAACAACTTCTGCGATTCTATCACTACCACTATTATGAGATTCTAATGTCATTTCTGCTTCTGCACCAAACATAAGAGCAGTTTCATATATCTTTTGATTATCTGTTGCAATAATAACCCTATCTGCTAAATTTGCCTGTACAGCCTTTTCAAATACCCATTGAATAATTGGTTTTCCACCAACTTCTATAAGTGGTTTACCTTTTAGTCTACTAGAGCCATATCTTGCAGGAATAATAACTGCTGTTTGTTTATCCATAATTCTTTACCTCAAATTTTATAACATACCAATTTCTATATCTATATTATACTCCGAGAATAAAAAATAGTTATTTTGTAACAAGATAACCAACCCATTGGTCCTGAGTTAATGTTTCTAATATTGTCAGATGTTCTCTTTCTATTGCATCAAGAACAACCTGTTTTTTATTATCCATAATACCACTCAAAACCATCTTACCACGAGGTTTCATTATAGCCTTTAAATCACCCATAATATCTGCCAAAACATTATGCAAAATATTTGCACACACAAAATCAAATTGTTCATTTATTTTATCTGCTGTATTCAATTCAAATGTACATTCTACATTATTTTTTAGAGCATTTTCTTTTGCAACATCTAAAACAGTTTCATCAATATCACAACCATAAACATAACCTGCACCAAATTTCTTAGCAACAATGCCCAAAATACCTGAACCCATACCTATATCAGCGACCTTATCACCTAATTGAACATATTTTTGAATACATTTAACAGGTATCTGTGTTGTCTGATGTGTACCCGTACCAAAAGCACAACCAGGATCTAATGAAATAGTAATCTCTTCAGGTTTCTTTTCATATTTAATCCAAGATGGCACTATAACAACTTTGTCTGTAATATGAGTTACATCCCATTGTTCTTTCCATTTCTTAGACCAATCTTCATCTTGTTTTTCTAATAATGCACAATCCCAACTACCCAATTCCTCGTCAGAAAAACCATTATTTTTCAATTCTTCTCTTTTAGATTTTATAAACTCACAAACATCAGAATTATCAGGAGTTTTAAGACTCCTTAAAAAGACTTTTAATGTACCTCTAGAAGTTTCAGTCATTTCTAAATCTTTAAATTTTTGTTCTTCTAATAAAACTCCTTCACAATCTAAATTTTCAAAACATATATTTGCAATATCATCTTCCATATTTGGATTTATTTTTATATATAACTCATAATAATTCTTTGTTTTTGTATCCATTTTTTATTTCTTTATCCTCTTCAAACTATCTTTTATAACAGAAAGGCTATCTTTTGTTGCATATTTACTAAAAGATACCGTATCTTTTGTTAATTCAGGCTGCATTTTAGGAGTATCGTTCATAACTTTTTGAGGAATAATTTGTTCAACATTATCTCTTCTATGAATCTCCGAATTACAAAGATAAGCCATACCTAAACAAGCAACACCAAAAATAATCTTATCAGTTTTCATAAAATACTCCTTGTTAGTGATACAAAAAAGCGAGCAATAATATTGCCCGCTAAATATATTTTATAGAACTATGCTTCAATAAATCTACCCATAGATCTAAATTTGTCATATCTTTGATTTCTTAATTCTTCTGCTGACATATTTTCTAATTCAGAAATTGACTCAAGTATAGCATCTTTCATATTTTGACTCATTTCGCTATAACAAGTATGAGCACCACCAACAGGTTCTTTAATAGCACCATCAACGATACCCAATTCAATTAAATCATCAGCAGTGATTTTTAATGCTTCAGCAGCATCTGGATATTTTGCTGCATCTCTCCAAAGAATTGATGCACAACCTTCTGGAGAAATAACTGTATAATATGCATGTTCAAGCATAAGAACCTTGTTTGCAACAGCAAGACCCAATGCACCACCACTACAACCTTCACCCATAATAATAGCAATTACAGGTACATCAAGTTTAGCCATTTCTCTAAGATTTACAGCGATTGCTACACCTTGTCCAGTTTCTTCTGCACTAATACCAGGATATGCCCCCGGAGTATCAATCAAAGTAACAATTGGCATTTTAAATTTGTTTGCATGTTTAAATAATCTCAATGCTTTTCTATAACCTTGTGGTTGAGGCATACCAAAATTGTATTCAAGATTTTCTTTTGTTGTTTTACCCTTTTGAGTACCAATCAACATAACTTTCTTATCACCAATTTTTGCTAAACCACCAATAATGGCTCTATCGTCAGTACCTTCTCTATCACCATGCATTTCAATAAATTCATCACAAATCAACTTTGTATAATTCAAGAAATTTGGACGTTCTTGATGTCTAGCGATTTGTAATTTTTGGAAAGGTTTCAAATTAGAATACAATTCCTTTTTATAATCATTTGCTTGTTGTTCAAAGGTTTCGATTTCTTTATTTAGGTCCATGCCTGACTCCAAACTTATTTTCTTTAATTCTTTAATTTTTTCTTGTATTTCTACTAAAGGTTTTTCAAATTCTAATACTACCATTGATTATACCTCGTGCATTGCTAATATAGACGACAAATTCTTTCTCAATTCAGAACGTTTTGAAACTAAGTCAACTTGACCATATTTCAAAAGATATTCTGCTGTTTGGAAATCTGCTGGAAGTTTTTGTCTAATAGTTTGTTCTATAACTCTTCTACCAGCAAAACCGATTCTAGCACCTTGTTCAGCGATAATAATATCGCCCAATGTACCAAAACTAGCAGTGATACCACCGAAAGTAGGTTCTGTTAATAAATTGATATATAATAAACCTGCTTCATCAAGTCTAGCAACAGCACATGATGTTTTAGCCATTTGCATAAGACTTAATGCACTTTCTTGCATTCTAGCACCACCAGATGAAGTGATAACCAAAACAGGTAAACGTCTTTTTATAGCCTCTTCAATAATTCTTGTAACTTTTTCACCAACAACACTACCCATTGAACCACCCATGAATTCAAAATCCATTACGGCAGTTGCGACTTTATGTCCTTCAATTGATGCAATACCTGTAATAACTGCTTCATCAAGACCAGTTTTTGCGTGTGCTTTTTCTAATCTATCAGCATAAGACACTGTATCAACAAAATTTAATGGATCTGTTGGTCTAATATTTTTAAATAATTCTTCAAAAGAATCTTTATCAAATAATTGATTAATTCTTGTTCTTGCATTTATCCTAAAATGATAGTCACAAACAGGACACACCATCATATTTTCTTCTAATTCTTTTTTAGTTATTTGTGATTCGCAATGAACACATTTTGTCCATAAACCAGTAGCAACATCTTCTGTACGTGTCTCCATTTGACGACGTTGAATTTGTGCTTCTTTTCTTTTTTCAAACCATTCTTGTATTGTCATAAATTATATTATACAGTTTTTAGAACTGTCCTCCGATTCCCTAATATGTTAGATGTACACCTCATTATATTACAAAAAGGCATTAAGTCCATAATTGTTAAGCAAACATTAAAATTTTTAAAACAAATTTTACGTTTTAGCAAAAATTCTTTTTAGAATATTTATTTATATAGAAACTCTTATGCAAACTAATTCAATTAATCAATATCATAATACCTATAAAAACAATACTATATATGAAAAAAAAAGCAATGTTTTACTTTCTAATGTTTCATTTAAAGGTAATATTACTCGCTCACCTATAATGACAACAACTTATGATGCAGCAAAAAAATTATACACAGATTATGAAAAATCACTAAATGAAGTTTCAATAAAAGACATAAAAAAATCTGCTCTAAATATCTCGACAGATATGCAAATACCTATAAAAGATGTATTATATACGATGCAAAAATTAACCCAATTTGCTAATTTACGCAGTGTTTCAAAAATAGGAGAAAGGCTACAAAAAGACAATATTGCAACAATTGGTGACACTAAAGGCACTATGACACTAAAACATAGAAGAACTAATTCAACGATACCTTCACCTATAATTAAAAATGCTATAGAAAATGATATTGGATTACATAGAACACTGGATTACCTGTTAATTAAAAAAAATATTAGTTTATTAAATCCATATAAAAATCTTAATAATGCAGTATTCTTAGATGATATGAAAGTTTCTCAATTAGAAGAACTAAAAGAAAACGATAAATTGGCATTTGAAGCATATAAGAAAATTCCAAACGCAAAATATTATGTAATTTCTAGTTGGGATAAAGGCATAACATTCATTGATAGAACAAAAAACCTAGAAACCGAAACAAGAAAAATATTAAAAGAAACAAAAGAAACAAATAAATCTATTGATGAAGTTATTGATGCACCATTATTAGATAGAATAAAAAAATTAGGGCTTAAACCTAACATAATAGGAATTGAAAATTTACCAACTATTACAGGTATTTATCACCAAATGGCACCTGAAAAAATGTACAGGAGTGAAATGTTTAACCTGATTGACGTTAATTCTGATATAAAATTAGAATCTAATAATGATTTAAAATTAGCAGGTAAAAAAGAAACTGTACGTTATTTACGAAAAAATTTAAAAGTTTATACACCAGAAAACCTATCTTCTGCCATAAAACGAATGAAACCAAAAATTGATGAATACGTAAAAAACAGAGGAAAAACCGAAGAAGATATATTATTTGTACTACCTGACGATAGCAAAAGCCATTATTTAATCAATTATATGTACGCAAAAATAAATGACATTCCAAATGAAAAATTCGTAAATACTAGTACTTTAAAACACAATAGAACTCTTGCTAAAGATAAAATACTTATACTACTTGATGATTGTACACTAACGGGCAATTCAATTTCTACAATTATAGATAATGACCTAAATTCAAATATTGTAAATAATTCTAATTCAATATTATTTGCATTTGTTTGTGGCAATAAAAACGCAAAATTTAAAGAAACAAATAAAAAACATCGAATAATCTTAGATAATATAAAAGGTCTAAATATAAAAACCTCTTCTGACGAAATAAACACTCTAGTTGGTAAAAGTTCTTTTGGCAAAAATAAATCTTTTTGTCTATCATTCCCATATATGGGGCCAGATAACAACAACGAACTAGGCACAAGTATCGCACTATACCACAATATAAACTATAGAACTGCAAAAAACGCATTTGATTTAGATGAAATGGGTGTAAAAGGTGTTACACCTAAAATCGAAAAAATATTTAAAGAAACCGATAAACTTATTGGCAGTGAACCAAATATAACAGACCAAAAAACGACAATAAAATTCAAAACAAATAAAAACAAACTAGACAGAATATTAGGTATATTAGGAATTAATCATCAGTAGTAGAATTTTTTAATAACTGAGCAATATCCTGCTTCATCAATGAACGCAAATCTCCTTTTAATTTGAAATACTCAGCAAATTTTGGAGTAGTACTAACATTAAAAGAACGACCATTTTTATCTCTAGTTTTTGATACAAGTCCTTTTTCTACAAGTTCATTTATATGTTCATACGCATTTGAACGATATAATTTTAATTCTGCTTGTCTAATAGGTTCTTTTAATGCAATCACTGTAAGGGTTTTTAATACAGGTTTTGATAATTCCACAGGACACAACTTTTCAACAATGTCCATGTGTTCATTTTTAACTTGTAAAATATAACCATTTTCATCATCAATCTCCAAAGCACTATCTCTTGAAGAATAATCCATAATCAAATCAAGCATAGCATCTTCTACTGCATCTAAATCTTCTTCACCTAAGATTTCTGCAATATCTTTTATTTGTAAAACTTTTGCAGTCGTAAATAAAACAGCCTCTATTCTTGATTTTAAACTACTCACTATTTTCTATACTCCTCAACTTTTACATTATTATGAAGGCTAACAACATTATCAACAACCGTATGAACATCATCTGACAAAGTATCTTTTACGATTCTATCATTAATCGCATCTTCTTCTACTTGTTCTTCCGTTTTAGGTTTCTTAATAACATATAAATCACCATAGAAATTTTCTTGATTCAAAGTATATTCACCTTCTGTTACCAAGAATAGAAGTGAAATATATGCAGTAATTCTATCCATTCCTAGTAATGTCAATTCATTTAATTCTATTCTATCTTCACGATTAAGAATTTCTGTTAAATTATTTCTTAAAATTGATGCACCAAGTTTATAATCCTCTTCATGTGCTAGATTAACCATATCAGCAGGAGTTAACCTAGACAAATCTCTCGAACGTCTTGCTTGTTGTGCACGTTTTTTAGCACTTTCTATTTCTGCTTTTTTATCCATTTGAGCATAAAATTCAAGTTGTCTAACCAAATCTCTCAAAGTTACAACTCTGTTTCTATTCAAACGAACACTTGTTCTTCTTTGAAGAACATCTTCAAAAGATGCAACATTGTTTGTTGGGATATACATTTCATCATCTGGCATAAAACCATCATCCCAACCATCAACTTCTGGAGCATCTTGAGGAATAATTTCTGTAATATCCATTCCATCAAGAATATCTGCTTTCATCTTTAACAACAATGCAGCATATAAAATTACACGACTTGAATATCTAAGATTTTGGGCCTTTGATTGAAACAAATGAGCAGAAAACATATCAGCAACTTCAACAATATCTACTGCCCAAGGATCAATTTTACCTTGTCTAGCCATTGCTACAAGGACATCAATCCCATTAAATTCGCCTCTTTCATTTTTAGTTATACCTTCAAAATCTAAATAATTTAGTGACATATTTCCTCTTTAAATCTTTTCCCAAGTTTCATATATTACACAGGAACTTCCTGCTTGTGATTTGTAACACCTGATACTAATGATTTACCCTTTTCTTTTTGTGTTACACCTATTGAACGGTCTGATACCTCAATCATTGGTTTTCTGTGACTAACTACAACAAACTGAATTTGTTTTGCTTGTGTATTAATCATACTTGCCAATTTATCAATGTTAATTGGATCTAATGCAGAATCTACCTCATCTAATGCATAGAAAGGTGCCGGCATATATTTTTGAATAGAAAATACCAATGCCAATGCCGCAACAGATTTTTCCCCACCAGACAAACCTTTAAGTTTAACTTTTGGTTTATCTCCAGGTTTTGCCTCAATATCAAGACCACCCTCAAATGGACTTGATTCGTTTTCTAATATTAACGAACCTTCACCACCTGATAATTGATGATACAATTCTTTAAAGTTTGAATTGATATTGTTATAAGTAGTCATAAACGCATCTTTTTTCAATTGTTCATAACCATTCATTCTATTCATAATCTCATGTCTTTCATGAGTCAATGTTTCAATTTTAGATTTCAATTCTTCTTCTCTTTGAGAAACTTCTTCAAATTGAGCAATAGCATTCATATTAACGGCACCCAAATCGTCCATACGTTTTGACAATCTTTGAATTTTAGCATTCAATTCTTCAATAGACATTTCTACAGGTTCTAGTTTAGAAATCTCAACTCCTGCTTCTTCCAAATCTTTTTTAGCAATATCTAATTGAGGTTCAATTTCTCTTCTACGAGCCTTGAATGATTCGATTTGTTCCGCAATATTTTCTAGTTCTTTTTGTTTTAATCCATGTTCAGTTTGAAGATTCAATAACTGTTCGTTAATTTCATCTCTTTCTTTCAATAATGAACCTAATTTCTCACGAATTTCATTTATTTGAGTTTCAAAATCTTCCAATTTTACTTTTAGATTTTTGATATCTTCTTCAAATAATTTTTTATTCTTTTCACTTTCAACAATTGTTTTTTCACAATTTTGAATAGTTTCTTTATTATTTTCTATTGCATTATTATGGAATGTAATTTCCATATTAAATGACTTAATTTCATTTTCATAATTACGTTTGTTAGCTTCTAAACGATTTATTTCTTCTTCTATTCCTGCTGTTAATTCTTTTAACTTTTTCAAATCACTATCATCTAACAACTGTTCAATTTCTTCAATTTTCTCTTTAACCTCAGCCATTTCATCAATAAGTTTGATATGGTTTTCTTCAAACTTATCTAATTCTTTTGTAATTCTTTCAATTTCGGGCTGAGAAAGTTTTATATACTCTTGGTTTTGAGTATAACTTGTTTTAGAAGATTCAAATGTTTGAACAAGAGTTTTAAGTTCAATATTTGCTTTATTCAATTCAGTCATAGCATTTGAATAATCAGCACGAACTTTTTCACGTTTATCTTCTAATTCTTTCTTTTTATTTTTTGCTTGTTGGTATTTCAATTCCATTTCATGAAGACGATTTTTATATTTTTCTAACTCGTCATCATCATTAACAGAAAATTTTAAACCAGTTGTGATTTTCCCACCACCAGTCATTGCACCAGTCTTTTCATACAATGTACCATCTAAAGTAACCATTCTATACTTACGAATCAATCTTTTAGCAACTGCATCATTTTCAACTACTATAGTACCGCCAACTGCATAATAAAATGCATCTAAATACATATCGTCAAAATCAATCAAATTGATTGCGTAATCAATTACACCTTTTTCTCTAGGCAAATTCAAACTAGATGGTGCTTGAGCAATTTTGTTTAAAGGAATACAAGTAACACGACCAGCACCTGCAGAACGAACAATTTCAAAAACACTTGTCGCTACATCAGGATCATCAACAACGATATGCGACATTCTACCACCAACAGCAACTTCTAGTGCTGTTGCATATTCCTTATCAACATTGCCCAATTTGTACAATGGTGCGTGAACACCTTCCAAATTTGCATTTTCTATTGTTTGAATTGCTCTGTTACCACTAGTAACTTCGCTTGCTTGTTTTCTTGCTTCTAATTTATATAATTGTTTTCTTGCTGCACTCAAATCAAATTCAAGATCCGTCAATTCATTAGAAACCTTGTCATATTCGTGCATAACATTTTGTTGAACAATTTTACAATCATTCTGCTCTGTAGTTAATTGATTTATTTGAAGTTCTAATTTATCCTTTTTATCTTCAAAATCAACTTTAATCTTGTCATAATCTGCTAAACTTTTTTTAGCATTACTCAACTTATCATTGATATTTTTCAAATCAGTTTCCAATGGAATTTGTTTTTGAATCAATGCAGTTTCTTTATCTTTCAAAGAATCTAACTGTTTTCTTAATTCTTCTCTATTTTTCATTTGTTGGTCAACATTTTCATTAAGACCAGTCATATCCTCTGTTATACGTTTTCTTTCTGCACGTTGTTTATCTAATTCTTCATCAGTAACTTGAATATCAACCTCACGAGATTTGATATTTTGATTTGCTAATTCAATTTTTGAATTATGATTTTCAATACCATTTTTAGAATTTTCAATAGTCTTTTTCTTATCTTGAATTTGTTTTTCTTCGAAGTTTATAGCATTTTCTTTTCTTGAAATTTCGCCCTTACATTCTTCAACCTGTTTTTGAACCTCTAATAAATGTCCTTCACCTTTTTCTCTAACTGTAGAACAAACTTCTTCATATTTTTCCTTAACAAGTTTTAAACGTTCTTCTAAATCTTTTGTTTTAACTTTTTCATTTTTTTCTTTCTTTTGAAATTCAAGAATGTTTGTATGTGCTTGTTCTAATTTATTTTTAATATCAAAGAAACGAACAGTATTAACTTGACTTTCAAGTCCATTCTTTTCATCTTTTAATTTTTGATATTTTAAAGCAACTTCCTTTTCTTCTTTTAGTTGTTCTAATCGAGTTTCAACCTCATTTAACATAATTGTAGAGTTCTTAACACTAATTTCTACAGAATCCAACTTTTCATTTGCTTGTTTAATCTGTCTATCGAAATCAGCAACACCTGCAATTTCATCAATAATCTTACGTCTATCATTGTCTGTTGCACTAATGATACTTGTAACATCACCTTGCATAACAACGTTGTAACTTGTTGGAGTAACGTTATATTTTTCAAGTTTCATAAGAATTTCAGTATGAGTAGTAACTTTATCATTTAGGTAGTAAACGCTATTATAACCTTGAGTAGATTTTTTAATTCTTCTTGCAATACTAAACTCTTCACCATTTTCGCCTTCTGCGAAAACTACTTTTACAATAGCCTCATTTCTTTTTGTGTAGGTTGATATAAAGTCTTCGATTTTCTCTGCACGTAAGTTTCTAGAAGATGCCAAACCAAGAGCGAACAACACTGCATCAATAATGTTGCTTTTTCCTGATCCGTTAGGCCCTACGATAGTTGAAAATCCTTTCAGTAGAGGTATTTCTATTTTTGTAGCAAACGACTTAAAATTGTCGATTTCTATTTGTTTTATGTACATATCCTACCCAAACTGTATTATTATATAATTACACACCAAAAGATAAGGCATGTCAAAAAAATTAAGTAAAATTAACAAAAAATTTATACTTTTTTACAATACATAATAACGGTTATAACTATATTTAAAACGATTGGTAAAGATTATTTAATTAACCTTGAGAATCAGTTGTTATGATAGAGATAAATTCTTCTGCAATCTTTGCATTCCATTTTTTATCAATACCATCACGAATAATTGCAATTGCCTCATTCTTAGTTTTTGCTTGTCTATAAGGTCTAGGCTCAATTAATGCAAAATAAGCATCAATAATCAAAACCATTTGAGAACATAATGGAATATCTTGTCCTGAAACATTTCCGGGATAACCTGAGCCGTCCCAATTTTCGTGATGATGTTCAATAATTGGAATAATATCTTGAACCACAGATATAGGTTTCAATATATCTTTTGCAGCAATAACTGGGTGAGATTTTATCATTTTAATCTCATTATCAGTTAAAGGAGTTCTTTTTTGTAAAATTTCTTTTGGTAACAACATATTACCAATGTCATATAATAATATCGCAACCTTCAATTTATCAGTATCTTCTTTTGATAATTCAAAACGTTTTGCTAAAGAATTTGCAATAACAATTTTATCTTTTGCAGAACCTTTTTTGTGATTTGGATTATATAATGCTGATAACATATCAGATACTGTATATAAAGCATCATGATCTAATGCTAATTTTTCGAGCATCTTATTCATGTGTTCAGAAACTGATTTATCAATTGGCATTTTTTCATTTTTAAGAATTTCAACAAATGAATCAATCGCAATATCTTGCCAAGATTCAAGTTCTTCAGGATTAGCAAGAGTAACCCTATTTCTTCCATTTTTCTTAGAAGAATACATTGCTTGGTCAGTCAACTCCATTAATTCATTCAAATTATTTGAATGTTCACCAAAGGTTGCAACGCCAATACTTGCTGTAATATGTCCAATAACTTCAATACTAACTTCGGCTATTGCCTTTCTAATTCTTTCTGCAGCAATCAAACCACCATTATGATCAACTCCTGGTAATAACAAATTAAATTCTTCGCCACCCATTCTTGCTGCTATATCAATAGAACGAGCATTTGTTTTTAAAACATCAGCAACAGTCTTAATTGCAATATCCCCACAAGAATGACCAAAATTATCATTGATACGTTTTAAATGGTCTAAGTCTAATCCAATAATCGTAAACTTTTGATCTTGACGTTGAGCCCTTAAAACTTCTTTTTGTGCTTCTTCCTCAAAATATCTTCTGTTATTTAAACCTGTTAATCCATCTGTTATTGCTTGTTCTTTAACTGTTTGGAATAAATTAGCAATAGTAATTGCTAATTCAATTTGTTTTGAAAACAATCTCAAAAAATTCAATTCAGTCTCAGTCGCTTCATTTCTTGTTGATAATACAATTAAAGAACCAAAATGATTACCATTACTTCTTAATGGAATCAATATATAAGAAGATAAAGATGTTTTTGAACAAATTTCTGAAATATATTTTTTAGGTAATTCTGGAAAAGTTACAGATAAAGCAAAATTTGTATCCTTACTTTGAAAAATTTTATTATTATTTATATGGTAATCAATGTCATCATCTTGATGCCAATGTAAACGCATATCATAAATAGATTTGCCAGTAATAGCAATAATATCATCAGCAAACTCACATTTTGAATCTGCTAAAACTTCTAAATATGCACCGTTATTATCTACTTTCTTTTGAACAATACAACTGAACAAATATCCTAATTCACCTTGTAAACTATTAACAATTGAATCTAAAACATTTGTCAAAGGCTGAGATGAGTTCATCATTTCCCATATATGTTGAACTGTAACAAGTCTTTGGTTAGCGACTTCAAGTTCTTCAGTTCTTTCTTTTATTTCAGCCTCTAATTGAAGATTCTTTTCATAAACCTCCATAAAATCTTTTCTCGATGTATAAATATTAGTTTCAACAGCATTTATCTTATCTTTGAAGTTATTAAACTTATCCCATAAACCCATCTAAATACCTCGTTTAATATGTGTGTGTTAATTATACTACATTTATTGAAATATTACACCTATTAATTTAATTCTCATCTTTACGAAACAAAATGTTTAATATACTATTTAATTATATTAAAAGTAAGGAGACACTAATGGGTAACAGAATAGGTATTGATGTTGGCGGTACAAATGTAAAAATTGCACTAGTCAATGACAAAGGAAGTATTATTTATTCAAACTCAATTCCAACAAGAGCCGAAATGGGTTATGAATACACAATTAATAATATGAAAGAAGCAATCAGAGATTTGCTAAAAGAAACTAAAACTGCAGCAAAAGATATTGAAGGTATGGGTTTTGGTTTCCCAGGACAAATTGATTGCAAAAAAGGTATTGTAAGACTTGCTCCAAATATTCCTGGCTGGGTAGAAGTTCCTATTGCAGAAATTATGGAAAAAGAATTCAAAATTCCTACAAGAGTTGATAACGATGTAAGATGTGCTGCTCTTGGAGAATTAAACTTTGGTGCAGGTGTTGGTTGCGAAAACCTAATCTGTATAACTGTTGGTACAGGTATTGGTTCAGGTTTAATCATCAATGGTAAACTTGTTAGAGGTGCTAGCAACGCTGCTGGTGAAATCGGTCATATCAAACTTGATATGAATGGTGGACCACTTTGTGGTTGCGGTGACAGAGGTTGTTTAGAAGCATTTGCTTCTGGACCTAGCATTGTTGCTCTTGCTGAAGAATATATCAAAGGTGGAAAATCTACAAAATATAGAGAACTAGCAAACCCTGATATTACACCATACATCGTTTCAGAAGCAGCAAAACAAGGTGATCCTGTTGCAAAACGTATTTTCACTATCGTTGGAGAATACATTGGCGTTGGTCTAGCAAGTGTTGTTAACTTGTTAAACCCTGAAAAGATTATTATTGGTGGTGGTGTTGCCGCTGCTGGTGACATTCTTATGAATCCAATCAAAGAAACTTTAGTTAAACGTGCTATGCCTATCGCTGGTTCAACTGTTCAAGTTGTTCCTGCTCAACTTGGTAACACTGCTGGTGTTATCGGTGCTAGCCTTTTGATTAAATCATAAGTTTTATAGCATATTGACTGGCATGAGTACTTCATGCCAGTTTTTTTAAGTTTATTTAAAGGTAATTATGAGATTAGACAAGTTTTTAAAAGTATCTAGATTAGTAAAAAGAAGAACCGTTGCAAATAGTATTTCCGAACTTGGTAGAGTTTTCGTAAACGGAACAATTGCGAAACCGGCAAAACAATTAAAAGTTGGCGATATTATAATGATTGAATATGCAAATAAGACTGTTCAAGCAAAAGTTTTAGAAATTCCACAAGGGAATGTACCGACACAATTAGCCTCGACTCTTTACGAAATAATTAAAGATGAGGACGAAGAATAAAATTACAAAGTGCCGTATGTATAATTACATACGGCACCAGATTATCAATAGAATGTTATGTTACTATTTTTGTGGACCTCTTGGAGGACATTTTGGAGGTTGTTTCTTATGATTTTTCATCATTTCTTTACGAGCATTTTCTTTAATTTTTGCTAATTCTTTCTTTTGTTTTGCTGTCAACAATGCTTCAAAATCACGTTCATTTTTAATTCTAATATCACGTGCCTGACGTTTTAATTCATTAATTTGATTATTCAATTTTTCAACTTGTTCACATTGAGCAGCAGCAGTCAAAGAACGATTATGTTTAATTATTTCTTTTTGTTCTTTTTTAGTTTTGATTGCCTCAATAATTGGTCGCATTTGTTCTCTTGCTTCCATTCTTAAAGCTTTTGCTCTTGCTTTTTGGTCTGGAGTTAATTTTAATTTTTGTTCTATATCAACTTTTGGTCCACAATGATTTGGACAAGGTCTAGCACAACAAGGTCCATCCATTGGATGTGGTCCCATTGATGGTTCACCTTGTGGTCCAGCATAAGCCATTGCACCACCTAATACTAACAATGATGCTACTAATAAAGTTCTTTTCATAGGGTAATCCTTTCTTTTAATGTACTCACTATTCTTTTAATTCTTAAACGGACATTTTTACCTTAATAATTATCTATTCTATCCGTAATATTTACGTATAATTGTCCTTTCTATAACAAATCTTGCAATTTTAGTGCCAATTCTTTTTTTGCATTATATAACCTTGACTTGATTGTACCAATCGGAACACCCAACTGCTTTGCAGCATCTTCATAAGTACAACCATCAATATCACATAACATTATTACTTCTTTCAATTTTGGTTTTAAACTATCAATTGCTCCTATTATCTTTTTTTGTCTAATTTTGCTTAACAGTTTGTTTTCTGGTGATGATTTTGTATCCTTTATTGAATTAACAACCAAATCATCGGAAGTTGCATTATTTTCATTTTTTTTAACATTTGATTTCAAATAATCTTTTGAAATATTTTTTGCAATGGTATTTATCCAAGATTTAAAACTGCCTTTCTCTTCATATTTATCTTGATTTTTCCATACTTTAACGAAAACTTCTTGTTCCAGATCTTCGTTAGTTTCTTTTGTTATTAATCGTATTATATTTCTTACATTTTGCTTATTAGAATTGATTATATCTTTGAAATTCATTCACCATCCACCATCAACAAACCATAATCATCGGTTTGAAAACCTAAATCTTGAGCCGTAAATTGTTGACCATATTTTATAGTATCTACAATACCATAATTTGAATCAGCAATCTGAAATGTTACACCACCTATAATAAAAGTAAACAACACACATGCTACTTGCACAGCATGAAATCTACTTTTTTTATAATGTGGTTTTACCTCTTGTATCAATCCGGAAACTTTATTCATCTTTTCATATTCTTTGCGACAATCCTCACATTGTGCGATATGCTCCAACAATGTTTTCTTGTCTGCAAAAGTAAATAAAGTCTCAAATTTATTACATTTCTTCGTCATAATTTATACCTCTTACATTTATATAACGATTCAAAAATAAAATTGTTCATTTTTTATATTAGCATACTTAATATTTCTTTATATTTCATAAATACTACAAATAGGAATAAAACCACGCTTCTGCAACTAGCCAAATAGTTCAACATTGTGTTTCATTAACATTCTCGGTTCACTATGCTATTGCCGATTTTTAGTTACGTGATATTTGTTATATTTTATTTTTCGTCATTGCGAATCTATTTCGGAATCTAATACAGAAGAGATGCTGAAACGAGTTCAGCATGACTGTTGGGTTTCTCGTCATTCCGAACTTGTTTCGGAATCTAATACAGAAGAGAGGCTAAAAACAAGTTCAGCATGACTGTTGGGTTTCTCGTCATTCCGAACTTGTTTCGGAGTCTAATATAGAAGAGATGCTAAAACGAGTTCAGCATGACCGTTGGGTTTCCCGTCATTCCGAACTTGTTTCGGAATCTATTTATTTTTTTATTTGTGAAATTTATATTTTCATTTTCTTGTGCCGACAAGAAAACGAAACAAAAGAAACTCTCGGCGAC
>SAMEA3663118__coassemble_191_pt1 | contig 23404 bp, 17 predicted proteins | sample SAMEA3663118__metabat2_high_PE_014 | metagenome-assembled genome bin SAMEA3663118 (sample SAMEA3663118) | pig gut metagenome | biome: pig gut; feature: pig-associated habitat; material: faeces | place: Denmark | collected 2012
TTATATAATTCTTTATTTAATTCATTGAAAATCAAAGATCTTTTTGTAGAAACTAATGCTGAATCAGCATTTGCATTTTCTTTGTCACCGATGTACATAATTCTTTGAGACTCTTGGAATACTTTATCTAACATTGTTACGAAGTCTATCTTATAATTTCTGTAATCTCTATAACTTTTTGCAACTTTTGGGTTAACATCTTCCAATGCACTTTCTACAATGCTATGGATTTTTGTTATTTCAACATTGCTATAACTAAGATTTACAACACTCTTATTAACGATATTACAGATTTTTTCAATTTCTTCTGCACTCAATTCTATAATCATTCTTGCTGCAGATTTTTTAATTGCTTTTACCACTTTTGTAATGTCGTAATCTTCTAAAGTACCATCTTTTTTTACAATTTTGATATTATCAGTTGATAACTTTTTACCAAGATCAATAACTTTTCCTAAATTATTGTCTTGATTTTCTTCTGCTGTCTTTTTTACGGTTGCTCCTTTAATTGAGTTTGTTACATTGGTTGAATTGTTACTAAACTCAACAACTTCTCCATTTTTCATAGTTGTTTCTTTCATAAATTTCAAATCTCCTCAGTCCCGCAAGTCATTATAAATATTGTCTCTTGATTGTGTAATAGATATTGACCAGCGATGGACTTTTATCAATCTTTCCCTGACTAACCTTTTTATTATATTAGCACTAATAGTTTGTGATGTTAAGTATCCTTTTCCATGCTTCATCTATATAGATGATTTTATTTTTTTTATTTTTTTGCTTACCTTGCTTTATAACTTCATTTTCAAGCTTTATTAAACTTTGTAAAAAAAAACAAGAATTTTTATAATTCTTAATATTAAATTTTTCTTAAAGATTTTATATTTAAATAGTATATACAATATTAATTTATGTGAGCATATTATCTAATAATATTTAGGAAAAAATGCTTAATATTACTCAATAGTGAGGCTTTTTTCTCTGGTATTTTTATGCTTTCTATTTCAAAATCTTCAGGTAATGTTGTTCTTTGATAATTTACATCTTTATCGCCAAATAACATTACATAAGATACTTTATAACCATCAGGAACTTTTATGTATTCACATAAATCTGGGAATAGTGTAAAGCAAATTGTTGCAAAACCACACCATAAAGTTCCAATATTTAGTGAATGTGCATATAATTCAAAATAACTTAATGCAATGATTGGATCTATATTTGCACAAGGAGCACTTATTGGAGTTGATACAACTATCATGTGAGGTGCATTTCTGAATATAACATCTTCTCCATTAATAAAAGCATCTCTATATTTAGAAAATTTATTTAATAATTTATTTATTGGTTTGATTTTTAATGATTTTATTATTCTGCTATTAACTGTGTTTCTAAAATCATTCATTACTTCAATATCATCAATTATTGAAAAATGTAATTCGTGAAAATTGCAACCTGTAGGTGTCCATTTTAGCATATCTTTTAGTTTGTTCATTTTTGTAGAATCTATATTTTGTTGTTTGTAATATCTAATACTACGTCTTGATTTTATTAGGTTAAGAATGTTTTCATCATCAAATTCTAAAATACTATCTGCATCTTGAGGATTTTTGTTCAAAATTGATAATGCACCTGTTGGACAAATTGCAAAGCAATGTTGACACTTTATACATCTATTTTCACCATCTTTTGTCCATTGTGGAATTTTTTGTTCGTTTAATTCTAAATTTCCGGCAACACAATCTTTTACACACTTTGCACAATGAATACATTTTTCTTCATCGATTTTTAAAAATTTAGAATTCATAATAATTTCCTTTACCATTTAAAAGTCCAAAAATCTCTTTCTAGCATTACTAAGAATGGGATTAATTCAAGACGACCAATATACATATCAAATATAAAAATTAATTTTGATATCGGGTGTAGAGATTCAAAACTATTCATTGGACCAACTATATGTCCAAATCCTGGTCCTATGTTCCCAATAGCTGTAACAGTTCCAGAAAAACCAATCGTTACGTTTTGTTCTAACAAAGTAATTATTACAACAGAAATAGCAATTAAGGCTAAGTAAAAACATACAAACATAACTGTTTGAGATAAAATTTCTTTGCTTATGATAGTATTATCAATTTTTATGTTTATTACAGCATTTGGATGTAATATTTTCTTTACTTCTGTACTCATTATTTTCCATATAAGTACCCATCTGGCAATTTTTATACCACCACTTGCTGAACTTGCACAACCTCCAGTAAACATTGCTAAAAATAATAATACTTGAGTTGATAAATTCCAATTTGAATAATCTGCACTAGCACTACCCGTAGATGTCATTAGTGAAATAACTTGGTACATACCATGTGTTATACAATAAAAAATATCACATTTATCGTTAATATATAAAGACGTTATAACTAATGCTGATATCCCAAGAAACGTTGCTATATATGCTCTAAATTCTTCATTTTTGAATAATATTGAAAAATTAAATTTTATTAGTGCTTTATATTGCAAATTAAAGTTTGCCCCTGCTATCACCATAAATATTAAAATAATCCATGTTATAGGGTAAGAATTGTAACCCATTGTGCTTGATGCATTTGTGGAAAAACCACCTGCAGACAATGTTGAAAAACTATTACAAAGAGAATCAAATAATGGCATGCCTGCTATTTTAAGAAGGATAGTTTCTAATAATGTCATAAATATGTAGATTTTCCATAAAGCAGATGCCGTACTTCTAATACGTGGTGTGAATTTATCTTCCGTTGGACCAGGAGATTCTGCAAAAAACATTTGACGGCCTGCCACAGCAAATTGTGGTAAAACTGCAATAAACAATACAATAATGCCCATACCACCTATCCATTGCGTTAATGCTCTCCAAAAATATATTGCTTTAGGATAGTCAATGTTGCCACAAATACTAGCACCCGTTGTTGTAATACCTGATGTTGATTCGAATAATGCATCAATTGGACACATTCCATAAAACATATATGGTAATGCAGCAATTAGTCCACCTAAAATCCATGATGTAGCAACGATAAATAGACCTTCACTTTTTTTTACATCATTTAGATTCTCGACTTTTGAGTTTCTAAAAATAAATTTTAATAATAGGCTCAATGTAATTGATAGTGCAGCAGTAATGGCAAATGGTATAATAGATGTATATTCTTTGTAATATAACGAAAATATTACAGGTGTAAATATTACAAATCCAAAATATCTTAATATTATTTCAAAAGCATAAGCAAGATAGTTTATTCTCATTCTTTCACCTTAAAATATTCCCGTAGAATAGGAGCATTTTCACTAGTAGTAAATATTATAAGATTATCTAATGCACGAATCATTGTGTCACCTTTAGGTATTAAAACTTTATTTTTTCTTTGAATAATACTTACAATTGCTTTTACTGGCATTTTTAAATCTTTAATCATTGTATCTTTGTAATTTTCAGGAATGATGATTTCTAAAATTTCACCCTTGCCTTGTTCTACAGTTGCTACAATATCTACATTACCGCCAGTAATACTATTTTTTACTTCATTTAGAGCCGCATTTTTTGCTGATACCGCAATATCAATACCAACTTTCTCAAATAGAGGAATGTTTGCATTTTTGCTAACTCGTGAAATAACTCTTTTTACTCCAAGTTGTTTTGCTAATAAAGAACATAGTAAATTCTTTTCATCGTTATTTGTAACACTTACAACAACGTCACTGTCAGAAATTTCTTCTTCATTTAACAAAGATAAATCTGTACCATCACCATTGATAATTAATGTATTAGACAAATCTTGTGCAATTTTTTCGCATCTTATAGGATTGCGTTCAATAATTTTTACTTTAAGTTTCGCATCTTCTAGACTTTCTGCCAACATTTTTCCAACATTACCACCACCGATAATAGTAACTTTTTTGGTTACACCTTTTTCGTGGAAGAAACGACCTGCCAATTTATCAAGGGAGTGTGATGAACCCATAAAGATTGCTTTATCATCTTTTTCTAAAATTGTATTACCAGTTGGTATAAGTAATTCTGTATCTTTTTTTATACCTACAATAAGTGTATCTTTTGGGAAGTCACATTCTCTAATCTTTTTATCAACTAATACAGAATTTTCTTTCATTCTGTATTCAAGTAGTCTTGCTTTTCCATCAGCGAAATTTTCTACATCAAGTGCTTCTGAAACAGTAATAATTCTAAAAATATCTTGTGTAAGTAATTCTTCTGGCCAAATAACTTCATCAATGTATAAATCACAAGGATAATCTGTATCTTTTGTTAATCCTAGTGAAGATTTGTATTCTTCTTTGCTAACAAAACAAATAGTTCTTACTCCAGAAATTCGTTTTGCTGTTAGACATGCAACAATATTTACTTCATCAAGTTCAGAACAAGCCAAGAACAAATCGGCATCTTTGATATTTGCCTCTTTTAGCACTTCAATATTAGATGCATTTCCTGTAACAAAACCAATATCGAGTTTGTTAAAATTATTTGTAAATTTTTCTTCTTTATCTATTATTGTGATGTCGTGATCTTCAAAAAATTCTGTTGCTATCAGACATCCAAGTTCAGTTGCCCCAAATATTATTATATTCATTCTTCAAAATATACTTCAAAGCCATTTTTAAGTCAATTAGTACTAAATTATGAGTTTTTTAGTGCTTTTATATGCTTGTAAACGTAGATAATACCAAGTATTAAACATACAAAAATTATTATAGCATCAAATTTATGCCAAATGGACTTTAATGCTTCAAAGTTTTCTCCCATTTTTATACCAACAAATACTAAAACATAACTCCATATCAAAGAACCTAAGAATGTTAATGTAAAAAAGTTACGTTTCTTTGTTTTTAATATTCCCGCAGGAAGTGAAATAAATGTTCTAATAACAGGTAACATTCTGCAAAGGAAAAATGCAAAATCTCCATATTTATCAACCCATTTATCAGCAACTTCCAAATCGTGATTTGATATTAAAAAATATTTTCCATATTTTTCTATAAAATTCCTTCCTCCAAAATATCCAAGATAATATGATGGTATAGAACCTATAACACAACCAATAGCACCAAAGATAGCAGCAGTATGTATACTATTAATCTTGCCTAAAGTTACTAAGTAACCAGCAAATGGTAAGATTGCTTCACTTGGTAATGGAATATTACAAGATTCAATAGCCATTAGTATACTTATACCAAACGGTCCAAATGTTGTAATAGTTTTTTCAATTAGTGTTACAAGTATCCCTAATATGTGTTCAAACATTTTTTATACTCCCTTTTGCTAATACGTTAAGTATATAACAAATATAATTATTCGTATGTTTTTATAAACTCTATGAGTTGTTTAATAGAATATTGTTCTTTTATTACTATAAAATCCTTTTTGGTTTGTTCTTTCACGTAGTCTAGACTTTTTCCATCTAAAAATAATTCTGTAAATGGTTTCAGCATAACAGATGGAACAACTACATAGTCAGACTCATCATTCTTCAATGTTCTAATCAAATCTTCTGATGTAATCAATCCGGCAACTGTTATGTTTTCTCCCCAATATTCAGCTTTAACAGGTTTTACAGTGCTTTTTAAGTTTTTAATTTTATTTAATTCTTCATTAATTTTATTTAAAGCCGGTAGTGCTGCATAAGATGTAGCAAGTGTCAATTTTAAAGGCTTTCTTATCTTTGTAGGTAATTGATATTGATAAAAATCGTCTAATAATGCTCTTAATGCTCCTACACCATCATCTAATTGTTCAAAATTTCCATAATATTCAGTAGGAGGTATTTCTTTATCAGCAAGTATAAAAAATTCGTCGGAACAACACGCTTTAGGATATTTGTCTGAAATTTTAATTGTTTCTTTTGCAATATCTTTTGTTACTCGTTTTAAAACAGAATCTTTTCTATATGTTGTTATACCAACTGGAACAATTGCTATTGATAAAACACAATCACCTAATGATGTTAAATCTTTTAATGTTCTTTCTAATTCAACTCCATCATTAAATCCAGGACATAAAACTATTTGTGTATGGAAAGGAATTTCTTGTTCTTTAAACCAATTTAATTCTTCCATTATCTTACAAGCATTCGGATTACGTTGCATTTTTACACGTAGTTCTGGATTTGTTGTATGTACTGAAATATAAAATGGACCTAGATGCATTCTTGCAATTCTATCTTTGTCTTTTTGTGTAAGATTTGTAAGTGTGATGTATGTTCCTTGTAAGTATGACAGTCTATAATCATCATCTTTAATATACAAAGTATCTCTTAAACCTTTTGGTTGTTGGTCAACAAAACAAAAGATGCATTTGTTTAGGCAAGGATGTATTTTATCAAAAACAGCACTCTCAAAGATTATACCTAAATTTTCATCATAATCTTTCTCTAATTCTATTTCTTCAATTTCACCATTTTTCTTTTGAATCTCAATAGTAATAATTTCACCTTTACAGTAGAAATTATAATCAATTAAGTCAGTTAATTCTGCTCCATCAATACTTAATAATATATCACCATTTTCGATTTCTAATTCTTCGGCAATAGAGCCTTTTTCTACAGAGTTAACGATTGCAGGCATGTTCTAATCCCTCAATTAAAGTGATGAAATTTTTGTATTCACAAATTGTATTATCTAAAATCATTTTTCTATAAAAATGTCTATTAATATCTTCTGAGTTTATAGCATTTTCTGCTTCAAGTTTTAATTTTAATAATCCATTTTTTACAGTTGTGTATAATTTGAGTTTGTCATTGTTGTCTAAAACATCTGAACACGCAATTTTTATTTTTGAATTTGGTAAGAATTGGGTTGGATTTATAGATGGTTTTTCTAACAATTTTTCGTTTAAAAATAATTTCCCATTTTCTGTTATTGAATAATAATAGTATGGCTTTCCACCTTCTGTAAAGAATTTGTCAGATTTGATAAAGTTATTCTTTTCCATTCTTTTTAATGCTGGTTGTAATGTTCCAAAACCAGGTTTTGTAATTGCACCAAAGTATTTTTGTAGCGATTTTGAAAGTCCATACATTGTACTTTGTCCGTTTAGTAATATATATAATATAAGTAGTTCGTTCATATTATTGTATATTATCATAAAATATATCGAAATGATAGAGTATTATTTGACATTTTATGGTATAATGTGTGTATGTTTACAGGTATTATTGAAGAGACAGGTGTTATTCAGTCTATCACAAGTAATAGTATTTCTATACAATGCGAGAAAGTTTTAGAAAATACAAAAGTTGGGGATAGTATTGCAGTAAATGGTGTATGTTTAACTGTTACACAACTGAAAGAGTCATCTCTTTTAGCAGATGTATCACCAGAAACTTTTAAAGTTACGATGTTGGGTGAATTGCATAAAGGTGATTGTGTTAATCTGGAGAGAGCATTGTTATTGTCAGATAGATTGGGTGGACATATTGTATCAGGGCATATTGATACAGTCGGTTCGATTTCAAATTTGTCTAAGAATAATGATTTTTATGATTTAATGATAAATTTTGATTCAAAATATAAAAAATATATTGTAAAAAAGGGTTCTATATCAATTAATGGTATTAGTTTAACAATTGCAGAATGTGGTGATAATTTTGTTACAATTGCTGTTATCCCTCATACTTTTGAAAATACTGCATTAAAAATGTTAAATAAAGGTAAAAATGTTAACGTAGAATTTGATATTTTAGCAAAATATGTTGAAAAAAATTTATTATCGGCAGATAATAGCAACATAACTATGAATTTTTTGGAAAGAAATGGGTTTGTGTAATGACAGTCAATAGTGATGATTTTAAATTTAATTCTATAGAAGAAGCAATTGCTGATTTTAAATTAGGCAAACCAGTAATTGTTGCAGATGATATTGATAGAGAAAATGAAGGTGATTTAATTTGTTCCGGACAAATGGTAACCCCTGAAATTATAAACTTTATGACAAAAGAGGCTAGAGGTTTAGTTTGTTTAGCAATTTCTCACGAAATTGCTGAAAAATTGGATTTACCACAGATGGTAGAACAAAATACTGAAAAAATGAAAACAGCATTTACGTTAAGTATTGATGCTTCCGAAAAATATGGTGTAACAACTGGTATTTCTGCTTATGATAGAGCAAAAACTATAGAGGTTGCTATTGCTCCAGATGCACAACCATCAGATTTAAGAAGACCAGGACATATGTTTCCTTGTGTTTCAAGACGTGGTGGTGTGTTAGAAAGAATTGGTCATACAGAGGCAGTCGTTGATTTGGCTAGGTTAGCAGGTCACGTTGCAGCGGGTGCTATGTGTGAAATTATGACTGAAGATGGACATATGGCAAGACGTGATGAATTAAAAGAATTTGCCCAAAAACACGATATTAAATTTATATCTGTTGCAGATTTGGTTGCATATCGTTTGAAATCTGAAAAATTGATTTCTCGTGATGCTGTTGCAGATTTGCCAACTCAATTCGGAAATTTTAAAATTTATGGTTATACAAACAAATTAACTGGACAAGAACATGTTGCTATTGTAAAAGATGATGGTTCAGATAAAATTCCTATGATTCGTGTACATAGTGAATGTTTTACTGGTGATGTTATGCATAGTTTGAGATGTGATTGTAATGCTCAATTGCATACTGCATTATCTATGATTGAAGAATATGGCAAAGGTGCAGTTATTTATATGCGTAATCATGAAGGTCGTGGAATCGGACTTGTTAATAAAATCAAGGCTTATAGTCTACAAGACAAAGGACAAGATACTATACAAGCAAATTTATCATTAGGTTTTCCTGTTGATTTAAGAGATTATGGAGTTGGTGCCCAAATAATATTAGATTTAGGTTTTAACAATTTTAACTTGTTAACTAATAATCCGAAGAAAATTGTTGGATTGACGGGTTATGGATTGAAAATACATGATGTTATTAACTTAAAAACTGATATTAATAAATACAATAAAAAGTATTTAGAAACTAAAAAAGAAAAAATGCACCACATGTTATAAAAAGGATTATATGATGCAAGATACATACAATGTAGAAAATTTAACAAAAGATAAGGCACTTTTATTTAAAGGGGTATATTCTGACTTCGTTTCAAAAGCAGTTTCTGATTATAAATTTGAATTACCACCTTTACCATTTGATGAATTTATTGAGGCAGTAGATGGTGGCTTGATTCAATGCTTGATATTGTCTGAAAATGGTTTTCCTACAGCATTTTTAGTTTATACAACTGCTATATCTGAATCTATTGAATTAAATATGATACATTGTTTAGGTGAAGAAGATTTAATTGAAAAAAGAAGATTATTAGTTTCAAGGTTTTTAGAAGATACAAAAATCTTGAGAAAAAAATCTGTTGTTTGTTACCCAATGATGGGTTCACAAGGTGATTTTACAGGTGATATTGCTCATTTAGGTTTTAGGTTTATTGGTTTGGCTGTTCTTCGTTTCTTAATGAATGATGAACAATCTAAATTGATTTTTGAAAAATCTGAATTAGCACATTTAGGTTATCAATTGAGAGTTGTACCTTGGGATGAATCTTATAGAAAAGAAGTGGTTAAGATTATTCATAACAATTTTAAAGATACTTCTGATGCGTTATTTGATACTCGTTTTAAGAGTATTTCAGGAACTGATGATATTATTGATAAAATTGTTGAAAATATTTATGGCGATTTTTTACCTGAGGCAACATCAGTTTTATTACATTTAGAAAAACCTGTTGGTATTGCATTTACTAATGTTACTGGTGGAAAAATCGCTAATATTCCATTAGTAGCATTGAATAAAGAATATAGAGGTAAAGGCTATTCAGAACATTTGTTAAAACGTTCTGTTGGAGTAATCAAAAATTGGGTAGAATCTGGTTTAAAAGATTTTACCGAAATTAACGTTACAACCGAAACAGATAATTACGGTGCATTAAAGATGTATAGAAATGTTGGCTTTAAAGAAGATTATTCTTATACACAAGCATATTTACCAATTAAAAAGTAATTTATTTGTTCTCTTTATTTAAATCAACAGTTGGAACAGAATCTTTTAATATGTATGGACGAACAAATGCCCAAGTTCCGTATAGTGAAGTTGCAATGCCTGTTATACTTAGAGCCTTTTTCGCAACAGAAGGTTTCATGAATGATGCAATGGCATTTAAACTTGTACCAACCATTATTCCTAGATAACCTTTGAATATTGTTCTTGGAACTGTTATACAATCTGACATATCAGCAGAATTTTTTAATTTTGTTTGAAAATTATCTGTAAGATGTTTTTCTTTTGGTTGTATTTGTGGAGTTGTTTCGCCTTTGAAATTATAAGGTGTAATTTTGCTAATATTCATCAAAAAATCCTTTCAATTTATATAGTATAAAAAGCACCTAAAAATAAAATTTGTTAGGTGCTTTAAATTGAAATATATATTTGTAATTATTTATTAAATGTAAAACCGTCTTCTTTCATACGATTTAAACACTCGATAATTTTTTCTTCTGAACAAACAATTGAAACTCTGAAGAAACCTTCGCCGTATGTTCCATAAGCATGTCCAGGAACTGCTATAATACCAGATGTTTTCATTAAATCATCTGTAAATTCTTTAGATGTTGCATATCTTGGTGGTATAGGCATCCAAAGATAGAATGTTGCATTAGGTACATAAAAGTCTGGCCAACCAAGTTCTTTCATACCTTGTACAAAAATATCTTGTTTTCTTTTAAGTTCTTTATTTGCTTCTTTGAAATATTCATCACCTTCTGGCGTGTTGATTGTTTCAGCACAAGCAATTTGAATTGGTTTGTAAATACCATTATCAATAGTAGATTTTAGTACACAAAGTTGGTCAATTGCTTCTGTGTTTCCACAAATCCAACCTGCACGAGCACCTGTCATAGCATAAGGTTTTGAGAAACTGAAGAACTCAACTGCAATGTCTTTTGCTCCTTCAAATTCTAAAATACTGAATGGTTTGTCATTTTCATCAAAATATACTTCTGAATATGCTGCATCTGACATTAACAAAATTTTGTGTTTCTTACAAAATTCTAATACGTGTCTGTAATATTCTCTTGTTGCAGTTGCTCCAAGTGGATTGTTTGGATAATTTATAATTAGCGCTTTAACTTTGTCTGCGTTGCCACCTTTTTCAATGAAATCGTTCCAAACTTCATCAAGATTAGGCATAAAATTGTTTTCTGGTGTTAAAGGAATTGGAAATGCTTTACCACCTGCAATACTAATCATTTGTCCATAAGATGCATAACCAGGATCTGGAACAAATATTACATCTTGATCAGATTCTTCAATTGTTGGTGAAATTAGAATTCTAATAAAGTTTGCTAGACCTTCTTTTGAACCAATCAATGATGCAATTTCTTTTTGTGGATTTAGTTCAACACCAAATCTACGTTGCATATATTGTGCAATTGCTTCTAAAAAGAACTTTTCACCTCTTGGTGTTGAATATGTATGTATTCCATCAATGTCTATTGCATTTTTAAGTTTATCCAACATATATTGTGGTGGATTCGCCGTTGGTGCACCCATAGATAAAAATATTGGACTTCTATTTTTTGCATCTAATTCAGGCTTTAGTTTATTCGCAGCAGCCTTAATTTGAAACATAATATATGTAGTCATTGATTTTACATAATCATTAAAAAGTTCTTTCATAAATACAACCTCTTTTGCTAATCTAATTTAGAAATTATACACCGTAAATTTTATTTATCAATATTGTTAATAATTGTGGATTTTTTTAAAATATTTGATATATCTGAAATGTTTAAACCTTTGTAGTTTATGTGTGAAGATGTTATTGGTTGTTTGTAGTCTTGTTTCAATATAGAACGAGATTCTACAATAACTGATGGTGGCAAAATTGACCATTTATACAATGACGTTGACATTCTTCTATAGAACTTATCAAGCCATTCTGTTTTTTGTTCTCGGCTAACCTCGTGGCTCTTTTCATACAAGAATTCAGAATCTATCATATCGTTATAATGTTCGTGTTTATTCTCAATTCTCCAAATAACCTCGTCTAAAAATTCATAAGGCATCAATGCGTCTTCTGCAATCAATGGTTTTCCTGTACGTTCGTCAATCGCAAGTTCAGCACCAGGACGTTTTAAAATAATAACCTCTGGAATAGCATTTTTTTCTTCCCTATTCTTGTTCATCCATCTTGCAAACGCAAAAAGTTTTGTCTTAGGTACATCTGCAATCGGTGCAAATCCACCAGACATATCGCCATTGATAGTCGCATACCCCATATATAATTCTGATTTGTCAGAAGTCGCAATAGGAATACAACTAGCAAACTCGTTTGCTATCCCCCACAAATACATCGCTCTAGAACGTGCCTGTATATTATCTTGTGTAAAAGATTTTTTATACCTGCAATCCCAGCCTTTTTCAACTTCTTCAAACAATGTTGAAAACATCTCGTTTGTTGTATCAACCATATTCTTAATTGATAGTTCTGTAAAATGTATCCCCAAATTGTTTGCCAATTCTTTTGCGTCACTTTTGCTTTCTTTACTTGTAATCTTTGATGGCATACTAACCCCAAAGACATTGTCTTTGCCAATCGCATCAGCCAACAATACTGCACAAACTGTTGAATCTAGTCCACCTGACAATCCCAAAACGGCACGTTTTAAACCGTTTTTGTTAAAGTAATCTCGCAACCCTTGAAGTATTGTTTTATAGGTTCTTTCAAGGTCGTTTCCATAATCTAGTGTGAAAACTTTTTCTTCTGATAATGATTGTTCTAAACCTTTTGTTAATGGGTAAATTTTACCGATATTTTTAAGTGGGTTTACAATCAAGAACTGTTCTTCAAACGATTTTGCTCTTGCTATCAAGTTTCCGTTTTTGTCAAAAACTCTGCTTGAGCCGTCAAAAGAACAGTTGTCTATAGCGCCAACTTGGTTTACATATACAATCGGTGTTTCATAATCTTTTGCCACAAAAGATAGCATATTGTGTTTAAGTTGCTCTTTCTTTGCTCTGCTTGGTGATGCTGAACAGTTGATGAAAACTTGTGGGTTTTCTTCTGCTAGTTCATCAATCGGGTCGATTTCATACATTATTGATGAGAAGAAGTTCTTGTTGTTCCAACAATCTTCGCAGATAGAAAGTCCGTATTTGATACCGTTTATCTCGTTTGTTTTGTCGCAATCCTTGATGTTATCCATATCAAAATGGCAAAGTGTTTCAGCAGGCTGAACTCCAACAACTGGTGAAGGTTCAATGTATCTATAATCATTGAATTCTGAGTATGTTGGAAGAAGTGATTTTCTAACAATGCCTTGAATTTTGCCATCAGAAATTATTGCAAGTGAATTATAATAATTTTTACCTTTTGAAGTTGTGTTTTTTCGAGGTTCTACAAATCCTATAATAGCAGTTATATTTTGGGTAAGTTTAGCGATTTCTTTTAACCATTTGATGTTTTCTTCAACGATTACAGGGTGTCTGTCGATTGTGTCTTCAATAGGATACCCCATTAGTGCAAGTTCTGGAAATACGACTGCATCAAGTTCAATGTCTTGTGCGTAGTTGATGTATTTCATTATCTTTTTAGCATTGTATTCTATGTCGCCTGCGATTGGGTTTATTTGTGCAAGTCCAATACTGCCTTGTTTAAAATCTGAAACAATGCTTTTTATTTCATCAACAATTTCTTTCGTGTCATGATAATCTATCTCATTTTGTAAAATTTTATCAATTTTTTCTGATAATTCATACAATCTATTTGTATTAATATTTCCCATAATTACACTCCTTTACTCATCTTAGCAAAAATATAAACATTTGTTAATTGATTAGAATATTTTACGCAATTTTTTTTATTGTAATACGTTATAGTATATGAAGTTGGTCAAAGTATGGAAGTGTGTACAAATAATAATTTAATGAATATGTATAATGTTCAGCAACAAAAGGCTGTTAGTACGACTAATCAGTCTAATGATGTTGTGTCAACTTCACAAAAACCATTATTGGAAGAACCAACTTCCAATAAGAAGAAGATTGCTATTGGAATCTTTTCAGCATTGGGTGTTGCTGCTAGTATGATGTTATTAGCAAAGTTTGATAAGAGTAAAAAATATTCATTAAACCCTGCAAAAATATTTAAAAATGGCTTAAAAGAAGCTTGGAATAATAGTTATTTGAAAAATTCTGATTATAAGTCAAAAGAAATTATTACTATGGGTGCTGGTTCTACTCTTGGAGGACTTGTTGCAGGTGCATTGTTAGACAAAAAAGAAAATTTTCAAGCAAAAAAAAGAGAAGCAATTGTACAGTTTACAAATATATCTATGCCAATTGTATTTGTTGAAGGTTTGAGTAATGCCGGTAAATATATTTCTTCTAAAATTATGCCAAATTGGGATAAATCTTCTTCATTCTTGAAGAAAGCAACTTCAAAATTACCACCTGTTATTGGTTCAATGGGTGGATTAATGGCTGGTATGTATATTGGTAACAAATTCTCAAATAAATTGAATGAAGTAATCTTTAAGAAAAAAGATGACCGTCCAATTGAAGTTACAGACTTTTCTGCTCATATAGATGATATTTGTGTTGCGGCTACTTTTGTTGCTGAAAATAATCCTTTAACTAAATTAGTATCAAGATTTATACCTTGTGCATTGATGGTCGCAGGTAATGAAATTGGTAGTAAAAAAGAAAATCTTGTTGATAAATCGCAAACAAATAATCAAATAAGCAATAAATAAGTTCATTTTTATTAATTTATAAGAATCTTGGTTTAATATTTTATTAAACGTTTTTGGCATGGATTTAAAAAATATATAAAATATAAAATTTTATTAAGTTTTTGCGTATAATACTAGACCTGCAATTTTTACGTTGTAATATATTGGTATCACTTAACCGAATTAGACAGATAGTTATTGAAAGTATGGGAAAAGATTACAATGAAGATTAATAAGATTATTAATGTACTTGTTGCTATAATGTTAGTTGCTCAAGGTGTTGCATTTGCTGATGCACCTGTTAATACAAATGGTGCTGGTATTTATAACCCTATGAACCGTCAACAAATTAAGCAATATGATGTACAAAAACAAATTACTCAACCTATTGATTCTAAAGATGATTCAATCGACGAAGCATTCTATATGGATGTTCAAAAAGATTATGAAAAAGATGGTGTAATTTATAATCCACAATTTAAAGTTAACGAAATAATTTTTGAAGGTAATACAAAAGTTAAAACTGCTTCATTAAATACATTGGCAGAAAGTGTAATTGGTCAGGATATTTATTTTGAAGATTTATTGAGAGTTGCTAAGAAAATTACAAAATATTATCAAGCAAAAGGTTTCTTGACAAGTTATGCTTTTATTCCATCTCAAAATATTAAGAATGGTGTTGTTACTATTTGTATCGTTGAAAGTAAAGTAGATTCTATAGATATAGAAGGTAACAGATGGGCTCGTAGTTGGTATTTGAAAAATATCATTATGGGTAAAAATGGTTTACGAGAAGGAGATGTTTTTAATGCAGGAGCATTGCAAGGTGCTTTAAGAGAAATTAATCAGGAAGATTATATTGAAGCACAATCAGTTGTTTCTAAAAATGATGATAAAACTCAATTGAAATTAGATGTAAAAGATAGATTTCCTTTAAAATTTGATTTTGCTTGGGATGATTATGGTAGATCATATACAGGTGTTCAAAGAGCATCATTCTTACTTGGTTTAGATAATGTTACCGGTATGGGTGATAAAATCTATGGTGGTACAATTCTTTCATCTGGTGCAACAGGTGTTTTGGCTGGCTATTCTGTTCCAATCAGTCCTTATGGCACTAGATTATCATTTGATTTTTCTAACTCAAATATTAACTTAGGTGGACCTTACAAATTCTTAAATGTTAAAGGTAAAGCACAAAGTTATGCTTTAAGAATTACTCACCCGTTAATTGAAAATGCTAAGACAAGTGTAGTTGCTTATACAGGTATTGATTTTGTTAACGCATCAACTGAATCAAAATTGTTAAACTCTACATTGTCAGATTATAATTTATATGTATTGCGTTCTGGTTTCCACGGAATGACAGATGATAAAAATGGTCGTTGGATTGGAACATTAGGTTTTGATGTTGGTTTACCTGGTGCTACTAAGGGTGAAATTAGAGGACCTCAGGGGGTATTCTTTAAGTTAGTCGCTGGTGCAACTCGTGTTCAAAGATTGTTCGGTAGAACAATTGGTATATTGAGAGTTAATGGTCAATATTCACCAAACAGATTATATACTGCAGAACAAATGCAAATTGGTGGACCATATACATTAAGAGGTTATCAACCTGCTGAATTGATTGGTGATTATGGTGTTACTGGTACAGCAGAAATTAGAACTCCAATTCCAGGTTTAAGAAAGATATTACCAAACAAACTTAAATTCATTGATGATAAAGTTAGATTGGCAGTATTCTATGATTTTGGTTGGGTTCAAGAACATAGTCACTTATATGATTATCCACAAAATTTCTTACATAGTGTAGGTTTTGGCTCTTACATTAGTTTGACAGATTGGATTTCGTTACAATTCGGTGTAGGTATTCCTTTGGGTAGAAAATACTATGGAGAAAACAGTGCTAGATTCTACTTCGGCTTGAATTCAGAACTTGATAATTTAATACCTAAAAAACGTACTGAAAAATTATAGAAATAGATTAAGTTTTGTTAAAGCATGAAAAATAGTTAGCAAAAAATATTTTTAGACACGTTAAAATTAATGATAGTTATATAAATGTTTTCAAATACAAGGAGGAAAAAATGAAAACTGAAGCAATTAAAGCAATGGGAAATGTAATGACAAATTCAATAAAATCAGCAGTTAAAGCTGAAGCACCTGTAGCACATGCAGTTAAAGGTGGCGAAAAGTTAATGGCAGCTGGTCAAGATGCAGCAGCAGTTCAAGGTAGAGCAATGGTTAAACCTTATGTAAAACCTGAAATGCAAGTTGTTAAATTAGAAAAAGAAAACTTAAGAGCAGCTTCTGGTTATGATGGTGGTAAAGATCCTGATTTCGATTTCCAAAGTGTAGATGATGCAGCTGCTGGTAGTCCTTGGGATAAAGCAGGCGATTTCTCAGTATGGGAATAGTTTTCTAAACTAGATATTAAAGATGGCATTTGATAAAATCAAATGCCATTTTTTGTGTAAAAATACAGTTTGTTATAAACAATTGTATTGTGTTTACAATCCATTAAGTTTTATGTTTTTAACGGGTGTAAACACACCCACTCAGGCGAACATCTTGAATGTCTTTTCTATATTCTCCTGAATTATCTTTTGAACGGACTCCATTGTAGTATTTATTGCTTCTTGTTCTGTTTCAAGTTTTTGCATAATTACATCAATTTTTGATTCTTTAGCAGAAATAGCAGATTTTTCTGTTTCATATTCAACTAATGCTTCATTTTCAGCATTGTCGTCATGTACTTGATAGATTTTATGAATGCTTGTTGCCATTTTTGTAGTATAGTTGTATCCTGATGAATCGGCTTTTGATTCACATTCAGTTACGAAATAGTCATTATTTTGTAATTTGTTATTTAAGTATGTAGAAGAAGTTGTTTTGTTTCTAGAAGTATTATCATCTACAATCCAACCATTTTCTGCAATTCTTTGGAATACTGCATCGTAGTAATCCATTATTTTTTTATCAGCAGAAGAATATAAGTTATCAATTTCGTCTTGAAGTTCTTTGATATAGTCATAGGCTTCGTTTACTTTGTCATCAAGGTATGATTTCATATCAGAATCTTCTTTTGGACGTGCTGAAATTGAAATGCCATATTTTGATGAAGATGCATTTCCTGTTAAAGCAATATCGCTAGTACTATTTCCTAATGTTCTTTCTTGATACAATTTCGCACCACTCATATCACCATTATTTAAGTATTTTTGTACATCAGCATAACTTTCAAAGTAATATAAAGAGTTGTCTATTTCTAAGGTTGCATAAATATTTTTGTTCGTTGTACTTGGATCTTGGTCTTCGTCCCAAGTTGTTGCATTATTAGAATAAGTTAATGATTTTTCATTTCCAAATGTTATATCTTCAGGATTTTCGTCATCTGTTGAACCTGGGTTTGTTATAGTACAATTTATATAATATTTTTGTAAACCATCATCAGCCGAACCTGTATATTTTCTAACTTTGTTAGTTGTTGTATCATATACAAAGACTAAATCTTTGAGTGATGAAGAGTCATAATTACTTGGTTTGCTTGTTGAAAGTTCATAACTATTAACGATTTTTGTATTATTTCTATCAGTATAAGTTTCATCATAGAACCATTTGCCATTTGCTTGGCTTACTCCAGTGCTACTAGGAGTATCACCAAAACTATTTTCGTCAATATTCATTTGAGGTTTTGAATTTGAATTGATGATATCAGTATTTTGACCAGCACTAAGTTGGCTATAGAATGTCATAAATGTATTAAATAAAGTACTTAAATCAACATAGGCCCTTGATGCTGAGTGAACACCACCATATCTAGATACACCTATATGGTTATGGTTTAAGGCTCTACTTCTTGCTTTTTTTGCTGCTTTTCTAGAACCTCTATGAAGGCCAGAACGACCATCATAACCACCATCTCGATTATCGTAGAAATAATCAGAAGTTTGTGTTTTTGCTTTGTTAAGAATATTGTCATCTAAATCAACTATTGAATTTAATTTTAAAACTCCAATAAAACCATCGATATAAGAGTTTAGTTTACTTTTAACCCCACTCAAATCAAGGCTACTATTTCCGCTGCTAGCAATTTCTCTTAAACCACTTTCACCTTGACCAACATGGTTTATGTCATCACCAAGAGATGAACCATGTTGAGTAGCCATTTTTTTAGCATTTTCCCAAATGTCATCTAATTTATATTGATAAGTGATACCGTCTTGTGTTAATGTTGTTGTTAATGTTGTACCTTTTGTAGAAGTGTGAGATTCTGAAGTTGAACCTGTAGCAGTTGTAAAATCAATATGTGACAATACACTTGTAGCACTTGTTGAATATGCTTTTTGTGTAATTTGAGTATTAGAATCTGCTCTTGCACCATTATCAACACCTACAATATCATAACTATAATTGTATTTTGAATTGTTGTAAGTTAATTGTTCACTTTGTTTTTGACTATTTCCAAAGGTATTTGCATCTGCATAATTTTGGAAGTTTTTTGTATAGTTATCATAAGCATCTCTATTTGCAACAGCAATGTAATATTTACCCCAAGCACAATCTACTGGGTAACATTGAGCGTTTAGTGCTTCTTTTGAACCATACAATTTGTTTAATAGTTCAAGTTGTTTTGTTCTGTCGGCATCAGTAATTAAGCCCATCTTTTGGAAAATTTCGTAACGTAGGGAATTGTCGTATGAATAATCGTAAGTTCCACTAGGAATGTAATAAGCATTATCAATTGCTTTTTTACCACCAGTGATTGAATCTACACCATTCTTTCTTTCACTATTTATTGCATTTGTATTGTTATATTGACATGTACCATTGCTATTAAGACCTGAATATTTTGAAATCATTTGTGCAATTTCAACATAAGTAATGTCTTGTCCTGTTTTTGCATCTTTAATTGCATCACCGTTGAAATCTTTTAAAACATCATTGTTTAAAACAACTTCACCAGTAGTTGCTTTTGTTACAATGTAAGGTTTTTCAGCATTGATGTCATTTGGTTGCATCATTAAATCATAAGATAATGCGTTATATGTAGAGCCTGAATCATTAGACCATTTTAAAGTCGTTTGATTTAGGGCATTGTTGTATCTCAAGGCAACAGTATTCATGTCACGAGAAAGTGCCATCTTACGATTTGATAGTGTAAGAAGTTGTCTGCCGATTGAATTTTTTCGGCTTTGCAATGATAAAAATCTAACTTGTGAAGCTGACATTCCCATTGTCGACGTTCCTTTTCCCTATTTCCTATACTGTTACAATTCGTTTTACGGCATATTTTGCCTAAAACTTTAGTAATTATGACGATTTTTAAGAGTTTTGTTACATAACTTAACAAATTATTTCAAAAATTATTTTGAAAAATTTTTATTTTTTGAACAGTTGTTTTTTAGATTTTCACAAAGTTATAATTAATTGTAAACTTTTGTAACGAAAAGAGGTTAAACATTAAAGATTATATGTAATTGAGCCGTAAATGTAATTGTATAACAAGAGTGAAAACTCAAAATGTTATAGCAGTTAGGGAAAAGAAAAAGGAACATCACGAAAAATGGGAATGTCAGCTTCACAAGTTAGATTTTTATCATTGCAAAGTCGTAAAAACGATGTTGGCAGACAATTGATGTCTTTATCAAACAGAAAGATGTCTCTTTCTCGTGATATGAATAAAGTTTCACAACACTATACAGAAGCATTAAACCAAAAATCTTTGAAATGGTCTAATGATGCTGGTGCTACATACAAAAATTTAAGTTATGATTTAATGATGAAACCTAATGATGCTAACTTTACAGTACCATATATTGTTTCAGATGCAGTTTCTGGTGAAGTTATTTTAAACGACGATGATTTAGGTTTAACAGATAAAAATGGTAATGCTATCAAATTAAGTTACACTGATATTGCTAAAATGATTTCTAGTTATTCAGGTGTAGATGATAAAGGTAAAGTACAATATGCTAACCAAGCATCTTATACAGATGCAAATGGTATTGTTCACGGTGCTAAAGCACAAGATAATGCATATTATATTCCTGATACAACAAAAGATTTCTCTTTTGATAATTGTTTGAGATATGATATTTTCTTAAAAATGGGCTTGATAGATCAAGAAGATTATAATAAGCAAGTTAATTTATTAACAGCATTATATGGTTCAGCATCTGCTCAAAAAGATGGAATTTATCCAGTAGGTTCTGCTTGGGGTGATTATTATATTGCTCAAGCAAACTTAGAAGCTTATGATGCATTCGTATTGTCAAAACATGAATTATCTAATGCAGGTACTTATTCTAATACAGGTAAAGAAACTCAAACATATAATGATAAAGATGGTAGTTATTCATTTAAAAATGATGTAAATGGTGTAGATGGTTCAACAACTATTTCTCAAACAACAAATAGTGGTGCAATGAGTCATGTTGATTTTAGTAAGGTAGTTGAAAAAGATAATGCCGGTACTTATACTGAAAAAGATAGTACATCTGCTAGTTCTGGCTTCTTTGATAAATATCAAAATTCTTATGATGATACTGTTACAGATGGTTCATACACAATTGGTGTTTCTAAGAATGGTATATCATATAGTTATAAATTTGATGATATGTTACAAAATGCTTTGAAAAATTATTATAAAGCAGAATGTGGTACAGCAGAAACAGACGAGTATAAAGAGTTCTTTAAATGGATGGAAGATGCTAATAAAGGACAAACGAGGGCTGCTGATTGGGATAGATATTATACTGTATATGAAGGTAATAGAGAATATTATATTGGTCATAATGAAGTTTATAATAAAATTAAAGCTCCATTAGAAACTATTTGTGATAAATTTATTAAATTGTTAGGTTATCAACAATTAACTAATGAACCATTAGATAGTGCAGCATTGCAAAAGGCTAAGACTGCTACAGTTCAAAGATTTAGAGATACTTGGACTATTAAAGATACAGATAGTTGCGAACAACGTGGTAGTAAAGCTACAGAAGCTGCACAAAATGAGGCTTCAAGCAATGGTGGATTAAATGGCGTTTCTATCAATCATCAACAAATTCATTATCATTTCCCAGCAACATTCCATGGTGCTAGAATTAGAGCCGTTGTGGATTTACAATCTATGTATAATACCTTTATAACTTATTATAATCACTATGCTACACATCCAAAACAAAATGTGGATCAAACAACTGCAACTTCTGATTATGAAACTTTGTATGCAAACATGGATGGTACAGGAACTTTAAAACAAGAAAAAATTTCATATGGTTCAAAAGATTATACGCAAGTTAAAGATAAAGGTACAGATGATAATGATAATGAAATCTATACTTTAACAAGAACTGAAATTGAAAAAACTACTAATAAAAATGATGGTTTTGTGTTTGATTCAAGTAAGGATATTGGTGTTCGTAATGCCACAGATATTGAGGCAGCAACTGGAAAATGTTATAAAACTAAAGATAATGGAAATACAGAAACTTTAACATATTATGCAAGTGGACATAAAGAAATTAAAATATCTGATGATATTGGTAAGAAAAAAGTTTATGGTACTTTAATTAAAACTGAATATGATAATACAACAAATAAAAATAAAAATACATTGTATTATTTCATTGATAAAAACGCTTTAGATACTTATATAAGAAATGGTTCAATTTCTTCAAATAGAAATGAAGTTTTGAGTTTTGATCTTGGTGAACAAGCAGTTTCAGTAAGTGCTGTTGACCAAGTCTTAGCTGATGGACAAGACAAAGTAGAATTGAAGAATCGTGGTAAAGATTCTAAATATGATATTAAAGTTGATGATAAAGTAAAAGAAAATAAAGGTTACCGTTCTTCTTTAGCACAAGCAGTTGATGATGCAATGGCATATATTAAAGATCTTGAAGAAGATTTGAAAAATGTTTATGGTGGTGCTGATACAAAATTGATGGATTACTATGATGCATTATTCCAAAGAATTGCAGAAAATGGTTGGAAAGTTGATGAACATACTTCAACTGGAACTCATAAAAATACAGCATCAAAATATTTGAACAACAAATTACAAAACAATGATTTCTTTGTAACTGTTGCTAAAGAAAAAGCTGATGAAACAGGTTATAATTATACTTCTAAGTTAGCAACTAGTGTAACTAAAATCTTTGAAGTTAATGATGACAATGCACAAAATCAAGCACTTTCAAAATATGAATCTGACAAAGCTTTAATTTCTAACAAAGAAGCTAAGATTGATGCTCAAATGCAAAAATTAGAAACTGAACAAGAAGCAATCAATACTGAAATGGAGTCTGTTCAAAAGATTGTGAGTGATAATATTGATAAGACGTTCAAGATGTTCGCCTGATTGTGAGTGCTAATTCGTTAGAGATTTGTGGCAATCCAGTATAAAATCATTTTGAACTTGTTTCAGAATCTCTTTACAAATAGATGCTGAAATGAATTCAGTACGACTGTTTTTTATTTAATTGTCATTTCGAACTTGTTTCGGAATCTCTTTATAAATAGATACAGAAATAAATTCAGCATGACTGTTGGATTTGTGTCATTCCGAACTTGTTTCGGAATCTCTTTACAAATAGATACAGAAATGAATTCAGGATGACTGTTGGATTTGTGTCAT
>SAMEA3663118__coassemble_198_pt1 | contig 22826 bp, 17 predicted proteins | sample SAMEA3663118__metabat2_high_PE_014 | metagenome-assembled genome bin SAMEA3663118 (sample SAMEA3663118) | pig gut metagenome | biome: pig gut; feature: pig-associated habitat; material: faeces | place: Denmark | collected 2012
AACATAAACGAAACCCTATAGCGAATTTGTTTGAGTGATTTTGAAACATTTAAAAATATACAAAATCACGAGTTATTCGCTTCAATGGTTGAGTGCTAATATTTTCGTGACTACTCTAGCGTGCCTTTTCTTTCTTTTTCTACTGTTTTCTTTCTTTGGGCTTCGCAACTCCGAAAGAAAGAAAACAGTTATAATAATATAATCAAAAAATGTTGCTATATAATTTAACAGTTATAGGTCAGGCTCTGCCTGACAAAAAATATAAATATAAATTGTTAAATTTAAAGAAACTACACATTACCAGTAGAAGAATTTCTATCATCTTCTAATTGTTTCAATTGTTTCATATCCACTTTTTCATCTTGTGAATAATTATTCATTGGTACTTCAATATCAATATTTACTTCTGCATCAACCATATCAACATCATTCTTTGAATATTCGTGAGTCTTGCCATCTTCCAATTTAACTGCAACAGTACCATTCAAGAATTTAATATAACAAACTCTACCCAAACCATCTGGTGTCATAACAGATGAACCAATTGGTGGCATACCTTTTGCAGCATTAATGTAGTTTGAATATTCATAAGTCAAACAACACAACAATCTGCCACAAGTACCAGAAATTTTTGTTGGTGAAATTGGCATACCTTGATCACGAGCCAGTTTAACATTGATTGGTTCAAATTTACGTTTAAAAGTATTACAACAGAACGGTTGACCACAAGCACCAGCACCTTCCATAATAGAGGTTTCATCTCTAACACCAATATGACGTAAATCAATTCTTACACGTTTGAAGGTCTGTGTTAAATCTTTTAACAATGCTCTAAAATCAACTCTTTCTGGAGCAGTATAATAAAAAGTAATTTTTCTCTTATCAAATGTAAGTCTACATTGTGTTAAATTCATATTCAATTTATGTTTCTCTATCAAATCCTTACATTTAAAAAATGATGTTACTTCTTCTTTTTTTATATCATCTAAAGTCTGTAAATCACGTTGTGACATAACACGAACAAAATCAAATGGTTGAGGTTTATGTTTTGCGTCTTCCCATTTTTTAGCAATTTGTTCATTTACAAGAACAACTTTCATCGCCTCTTCACCTTTTTCTGTTCTTGCTAAAATCATTTGTCCGTGTTCTAAAGTAATATTTTCTGGAACATTCAACGGATTAAAACTATTCTTTAAATAATATACTGCATACTTTATCATGATAACTGATTAAACCTTACTTAATAACTTTCTTCCTCTTTCAATTTTCTATTCATCAATTTAGATAGAACTTCTTGAGGAGTAATATCAGTATAAACTGCCTCATAAATAGCAGAAGATACAGGAACCTCTTCACCAAGTTTTTTAGCCAAATCACAAACGGCTTTTGAAGTTTTAACACCTTCAGCAACAGAACCTAATTCAGCTAAAATATCATTAATTTTCTTACCTTTACCTAACATTGAACCGACAGTATAATTTCTAGACATAGGACTTGAACAAGTAGCAATCAAATCGCCCATGCCTGACAATCCGTACAATGTAGAAGGTTTTGCACCCAATTTTACACTAATTCTAACTATTTCTGCCATACCTCTAGTAAGAAGTGAACCCATACAATTGTCACCCAAATCCATAGTATGAGCAAAACCTGAAGCAATAGCGATAACATTTTTCAAACTTCCGCCCAATTCTACACCAATAACATCATTATTTGTGTATAATCTAAATCTGTTAGGAACATTACAAGCCTGTTGAACAAATTTCGCCGTTTCCATATCTTCACAAGCAACAGATGCTGCTGTAGGTTTTCCAGCAAGGACTTCTTTTGCCAAAGTTGGACCAGAAAGAATTGCTAATCTTTGTTCCGGTAAAACATCTTTTATCACTTCTGACATTCTCATTAAAGTATTTAATTCTAAACCTTTAGATGCATTAACAACAATTTGTTCATCTTTAATCCCTGCATCTTTTAGTTTTTCGCAGACATCACGAACCCCGACTGTTGCTACAACCGAAAGAATAATATCCGCATCTTTGATTGCAGATTTCAAATCGTCTGTTATTTCAACTTTTTGTGCAAGTTGAACTTCAAGCGGTTTAGAGCAATGTTTGTTCTTTATCAAATCTTCTGATAAATCACATGTTCTACCCCATACGCAAACTTCATCAAAGTTATCAGTTAATAACCATGCCAGAGTCAATCCCCAGCACCCTGCACCTAATACAGTTAATTTCATACTTTACTTTTTTCTCCTAATACTCGTCTAAGAACCCCATGATTCTTTTTTAATTCTTCATTTGCTTTGTCAAACTCAACATTATTTTTCAAAGCAACTATTGCTGTTTTAATCTTCCAATCACATTTAGCAAGAGTTTCTTTTGCTATATTATTATCAACTTCTGCAATCTGTGAAACAATTCTAACAGCCCTATCTTTAAGTTTTTCATTTGTTGCTTTCAAATCAATCATAAAGTTTTCATAAGTTTTTCCAATTTTAATCATTGAACCAGTTGAAAGCATATTCAAAACCATCTTTTGTGCGGTACCTGCTTTTAATCTGCTAGAACCAGCAATAACTTCTGGACCAACTTCAACACAAATCAACGTTCCAACTTCTTCTGCAATTTTTGCATTTGAATTACAAGTTATACCAATAGTTTTACAACCAACCTCATCAGCATAAGCAAGTACACCTAACAAATATTTTGGATTACCACTTGCAGAAATAACGACCGCAACATCATCTTTTGTAAGAATTTTTGCGTCTTCATAACCTGCATCATAATTATCTTCTGCACCCTCAACTGCAAATCTCATAGCATCATAACCACCAGCAATAATACCTTGAACCATATTAGGTTCAACGCTGAAAGTTGGAGGACATTCAGAAGCATCAAGAATACCCAATCTACCAGAAGTACCCGCACCAAAATATATTAAATGACCACCTTGTAAAAATTGTTTTGAAATAACATCAATTGCTTTTGCAATATTTTCAGATTCATATTCGACAGCCAATGCAACAATTTTGTCCTCATCATTCATCTTTTTAACAATATCAATTGTTGGTAACAAATCTATATTTTTTGTATTCTCGTTACGATATTCTGTAATAATTTCTGACATTAGTATTCCTTACTTCAAAGCAGACATCAAATTTGCCATTTCAATTGCGGCTTTTGCTGCATCAGCACCTTTATTACCTGCTTTTGTTCCTGCTCTTTCAATTGCTTGTTCCAAATTATCTGTTGTAAGTACACCAAAAATAACAGGTACTTCTGTTTCTAAACTTACACTAGCGACACCTTTGCTAACTTCTGCACAAACATAATCATAATGAGATGTAGAACCTTTTATTACCGCACCTAATGTAATTATAGCATTATATCTTCCAGATTTTGCACATTTCTTTGCAATAACAGGAATTTCAAATGCACCAGGAACCCATACAACATCAATAGTATCTTCTGCAATACCATGTCTTTTTAATTCATCTAAAGCACCTGACAATAATTTTGAACCAATAAACTCATTAAATCTTGATATAATAATACAAAATTTTTCACCATTTGTAGTTAATGCACCTTCGATAGTTTTCATAATTTACCTTCTCCTTAAAGCCATTTTATAATATATAAGTATATTTTACAAGTAAATTATTATAACTTCATCATTGGATTATTAAACTTTTACTTTTGTATATTGAGGATTTACAGCAAGCCATCTAAATGTTTGTTCAGCAACTTCTGGCATATCAATAACATAAGTTCCACCATATCTGCCACGAGTAAATCTAAGAATACCATCTTTTGCAAGATTATTTAAAGCTTTTCTAATTGTATTAGGACTAATATCCAACATTTTTGAAAACTCATTTATAGATGGTAATTTTGAACCAATGTCATATTGTTCTGTAATGATATTTTTAATTTTATTTTGAATTTTTTGATAATGATAAAATGCAGTTTCTTGTGCAGGGGCGAAAATAGACATTTCTCTACGAGGTTCCATAACAGAATTCAAAGAAGTATTGATGATTGTTGTTCCATAAGCACCACGTCTAGGTAAAAGCATATTTTCTTTAACTAACATTTGCACAGCATTATGAATAGTTTTCATACTAACATTAAATTCTTTTGCTAATTCATCATGAGATGGCAATTTATCACCAATTTTGAAATTATCACAAATATATTGTTTCAAATCATCTCTAACTTTATTCACCAATGATGTTTCATTCGCATTAGCATTAAGTATAAACTCTATATTTTTTACTAATAAATCTTTTTTATTGTTATATTCCAAAACATCTTCTGTTATCAAAGTAGAAATTGCACCACGTACAGTGTTTAAAGTCATATTTATTTCTCTTGCCAATTGTCTTGATGGTGGCATAATATCACCAATTTTCATTTCGCTAGATTTAATAAAGTTTTTGATTTTTTCTTCTGCAATATCTTTTTTAGAGGTTCTTTTACGAATTTCTGATTCCATATCATTTCTATCTTTGATAATTGAACCAATACATTGTTTTGAGTAGATGTAGTCATTATCTTCTAACATTCTTAAAACATTTTGAATAGTTCCTAGACTAACACCTAATGCATAGGCAAGTTCTGCTTTTGTAGGTAACAAATATCCATAAGAAATTTTTTGTGTTTCTAAAGCCTTATCAATCCATGCCATTAACCAATTCGCAATAACTTGAGTTTTACCAACAGTTTTTACATCGGGCAAAGATTCTTTCAAATCTGCAATTTGAACGTGCTTTAATTCATTTTTTTTGTAATTTACATATTTCATTCGCTAACCTCTTTCACTTTGATTATGAAAAATTTATATTCATAGTGTACCATATATAAAAAAACAAACATACTATGTAAAGATGATTTTTACATTTATTTACAAGAAAATAATGGTAGGTTCAAGAAAAAAATAAACATCTAAAAGATTCAACAATATCACGATTTTAAATGTAACAATAATGTAAAAATTACACCAATTACACTAAAGATTTTTTAAAATTATGCCGATAAAAAGAATATTAGATATGAAATATGAGGATTTTAGTTTTGAAAAGAAGTGTTATGTATTCTAGCAATCAAATATTGCCAAAATTCGAAAAACAATTTTTGACAAAAGTATTTTCTAGTATTTTTTTAAGTGTAATTTTAATAGGAACAACTGCTACAGCAGAAACATTGCCACAAGCAGAATATGGAACAGGTGATACAACTATTCATTATGACTGGCAAATGGATACTACAACAAACGGTTATAAACTAATAAAAAATGTTAATGGTGATATAACGATCAAATATGATTCATCTGCTCCTGATTTGACGCCATTAACAAACAATGAAGATAAATCAACAGAAAACATTATTGGGAAATATATAGAAAAAAATTCTCAACTATTAAACAATCAATCCGGTGGAAAAATCGGCATTTTTGATGCAACAATAATAGATTCAACAATAACAGGTAATAGATTTTTATACAATAGTTCAAACGCAACTATCAACGAATTAAAAGGTATTTATTCCGGAAATACCACAATCGTGAACGGTAATAATCAAGGTGTTGTTATAAGAAATGATGGTGAAATAACCACAATTAATGCAAACTTTATTGCAAACACTTGCATTTCTAGTTCTACAAATGGACAAAGTTATGGTGGTGTTATTATAAATACAAATACGATTAAAACCATAAAAGGTGACTTTGTTGGCAACTACGTGCAAGGTGTTGGACGAATGACCAATGATAATTTAGGTTACGGAATGTATGGTGGAGCAATTCATAATACGGGAACTATCGAAACCATAGAAAGCAATTTTATTAGTAACCATGCCGATTCAACAGTTGCTATGTCAGTAGGTGGAGCAATAAACAATGAAAATTCTATTGGCGACATAACAAGTAATTTCATAAATAATTATACAACATCTTCTGGTGCTTGGGCATCAGGTGGAGCCATTTATAATAATGAAAATATAAGCATTGGAAACATTACAGGAAACTTTATCAACAATTATTCTGTTTCTACGGGTACACTTAGTTCATCTAGTGGAGAAGCAGGTGCCATATTCAATAATGGAACCATTTCAAATATCACAGGAGATTTTGCAGAGAATTATGCAACAAGCAAAAATGCAAGTTCCATAGGTGGTGCAATCACCAACAATAAAACAGGTAGCATCAATAATATAAAAGGAAATTTCACTAATAATTATATAAATTCATCTGGAACATATGCATACGGTGGTGCAATTTACAACATCGGTACTATTAACGATATTGAAGGAGATTTCACAACAAATTCTGCAACGACTACAGGCATAAATAACGCACTCGGTGGTGCAATAACAAATGGTGGTTCTATCCACGACATAAAAGGAAATTTTACTAATAACTACATTTCATCTAATGGTACTAGTGCTTCTGGTGGGGCAATCTACAACAGAAGTAACATTAATGACATAAATGGAAATTTTATCAATAACTATGCTACAACTTCTGGTACATATGCATATGGTGGAGCAATTTACAACATCGGTACTATTAACGATATTGAAGGAGATTTCACAACAAATTCTGCAACGACTACAGGCATAAATAACGCACTCGGTGGTGCAATAACAAATGGTGGTTCTATCCACGACATAAAAGGAAATTTTACTAATAACTACATTTCATCTAATGGTACTAGTGCTTCTGGTGGGGCAATTTATAATAGAGGAACAATTAACGACATTACTGGAGATTTCACCAATAATTATGTAACTTCTTCTGGTACAGGTAATGCAGGAGGTGCAGGAATTTTCAATTCAAACGGTACTATTGGTGACATCAAAGGAAACTTCGATAATAACTATTCAATAGCATCAGGTTCATCTAATGCAGCAGGTGGCAGCGCTATTTATAACGTTGGTGGTAGCATTGGTAACATCATAGGTAACTTTACAAATAATTCTGCAAATACATATAATGGAAATATCGCAGGTGGCATAATCTACAACAATAATATTATCAAAAGTATTTCTGGAAATTTTATTAATAATTCCTCTTTTGCTGGAACGTATATATTTGGTTCTGTAATTTTCAATATGGGTACAATCGATAGTATTTCAGGAAGTTTCGTTAATAACTCAGCAAAAACAACATCATCAACATATCTTGCACTTGGTGGTGCAATATTCATACACAGATTAGATACGCGATTAGTTGCAGATAATATAACCAATATATTTAGTGGTAACTATACAGAAGATTACAGAGGGAAAATCAACAATGCTATCTTTGTAAGAACAAACCAAATATCATCTGGTGTCGAAACTATTTATAACCCTATTATAACATTTAATACAACAAACAATGGTAAATTCATAATAAATGATACCATTGACGGAGGAGAAATTAACGAAGATTTCACACAATTAACTAGAGAACATCAATATAACATTGAAATGACTGGTGATAGTACAGGTGAGATTTATATAAACAACAAAATATATAATGCAAATATTTCTCAATCAAACATAACAAGTTACGTAAACAATGCATCAGACTTGAACAATGGTAACAGTATTGCTATCACAAGTGGAATAATGAATATTAACCATTTTGGTATGACGCAATTAAACCTAAAAAGTTTTGCTAACAACGGAACAATAAACATTGCATCTGTTGATATAAACCCAGCAACAAAAGAAATGGGTAAAATCGTAGGTGAAAGTTACGGTTCACAAACAGGTACAATAAACATTAACGGACTAAATGTACTTGCTGATCCAACAGCAGTAAAAACAAATGTAGCATTCGCTGATACAGAATTTGCGAACACAGTTAAATATAATGGTTCAAATCAATATTTAGGTAAAGTTTACAAATATTCTGTAAACTATCTACCTGATACAGGCGAGTTTGAATTTTTGCGTAGTGGTGGTTCTTCATCAGGTTCGTACAATTCATTCAACCCTGCAACACTTGCAACTCCAGTAAACAATCAAGCCGTTAGCAGTGCAACAATAACTGAATCTTTTAAATATGTTTTTGAACATACAGACACATTCACCAAATTACCAAAATTTGAAAGAATGGCTAGAATAAAATCAACTCAATACGCTATCAGTACAGATTTCAATGAAAACTTAGCCCCACTATCAATGAATTTTGATAACAAAGCAGGTTGGTTTAGACCATATGTAACTTTTGAAAATATGAATCTTAGACACGGTCCAAAAGTTAATGCAATAACCTACGGTTCACTTGCAGGTTATGACGGAAACTTTGTAACAATGAAACATGGTTGGACAAGACTAGGTTCTGGATATATTGGCTATAATGGCTCTCAATTGAGTTACAAAGGCGTTGACACATCAATGAACGGTGGTTTGCTTGGTTTAACTGAAACATTTTACAAAGGAAACTTTTGGACATCATTAACATTATCTGCTGGTGCTAGTGTTGGTGAAAATAGTACAATGTTTGGTAAAGAAGATTTCACAACATTATTAGCAGGTATTGGTTCAAAAACTGGTTACAATTTTGAATTTCAAGAAGGAAGATATATTATTCAACCTATTTGGTTTATGAGTTATACATTTGCAAAAACATTTGATTATACAAACGCTGCGAATGTACGAATAAATTCAGACCCTACACATTCTATCCAATTGAATCCTTGCATAAGATTTGTTGTAAACACTAAAAATCGTTGGCAACCTTATATAAGCATTGGTATGGTATGGAATCTTATGAATTCAGGCACAGTTACTGCAAACGGAGTAAGATTACCTGAAATGGGTATGAAACCTTATGTTGAATATGGTCTTGGTGTACAAAAACTTTACAAAGACAGATGTACTGCTTTTTGTCAAGCAATGATTAGAAATGGTGGCAGAAATGGTGTTGCTCTAACATTTGGTTTCAGATGGGAACTTGGTAAAAACCAAAAACATATTGAACGAGTTCAAAAAACAAACAAAACTATAATCGGAAATGCTATTAATAAACAAATAAAAACAACTCTTTCTTGTATTAAATAACTTTTTACATAAATTGATTTTATTTACTTAATGCACTATCATTGATATATAACGTTCAAATGTCATATTATCAATGAATTGGAGTGATTGAATGAAAAAAATATGCATACTAACAGATAGAATTGATTTAACAAAAGTTTTATTAAATCATTTTAAAGACACTGACATAACAATCTTTTCAAACAAAATAGAAGAACTAGAAACAAATTTTGACCTTTCAATCGTAATAAACTACAAATATGACATTCCACAAAAATTATTCAATTCAAAGGTTATAAAAGTTCACCCATCGTTATTACCAGCATTTGCAAATAATACCGCAATAAAAGATGCCTATCTTGCAGGTGTAAAAGTAACAGGTGTAACAATCTGTGAGTTAAACAACAATAACACTTTTGGTAGAATAATCACACAATATCCAATTCTTATAGACAACTACACACATTACGACCAACTAGAAGAACAAATCAACGAACTAGAAAAAAAACTGTTACCACCAGTTATAAAATCAATTTTGGAAGATAAAATATTTGATATTGTAGATTTCTTAAATGATACACCAGAACATAATTGTGGTGGTTGTGGTGGAAGTTGTAGTAATTGCAAAGGTTGTCACTAAAATATTTGACACATACAAGCATTACAAAATTAAATAAAAATGTTTATGATAAAATTAAATAAAAGAGGGAACATTATGGGAATTAATGAATATATTGAACATACACTACTAAAACAAGATGCTAAAAAAGAAGATTTTGAAAAATTATATCAAGAAGCAATTGATTATAAATTTTTCGGTGTATGTATTAACCCAGCATACGTAAAAGATGCTCACGAACATCTTAAAAATACAAATATAAAAATCGTTACTGTTATTGGTTTTCCTCTAGGTGCAACAACTACGGCAACAAAAGTTTTTGAAGCGAAAGAAGCAATCACTAATGGTGCTGATGAAATTGATATGGTTATCAATGTTTCTAAACTTAAAGATAAAGACTATGAATATGTTACAAACGACATCAAACAAGTTAAACTCGCTAGTCCAAATAATAATTTAAAAGTAATTATTGAAACAGATTTGTTGACAAAAGACGAAATCAAAAAAGCATGTGAACTATGTATTAAGGCAAAAGCAGATTTGGTAAAAACATCAACAGGATTTGTAAAAGGTGGTGTTGGTGCTAAAGTCGAAGACGTAAAACTTATGAGTGATATAGTAAAACCACACGGATTAAAAGTTAAAGCATCTGGTGGTATCAGAGATTATGAAAAAGCGATTGCACTAGTGAAAGCAGGAGCCGACAGACTTGGAGCAAGTGCTGGTGTTGCAATAGTATCAGAAGAAAAATAAGAAATGAGGTTATAAATGTTAAGAGCAGGTATCGTAGGATTACCAAATGTTGGAAAATCAACATTGTTCAATGCTTTGACATCATCAATGAATGCTCAAAGTGCAAACTATCCATTCTGCACAATTGAACCGAATGTTGGTGTTGTTACAGTTCCTGATGAAAGATTAGAAATTTTAGCAAAACTTTGTAAAACAAACCAGATTATACCAACAGCAATTGAATTTGTTGATATTGCGGGTTTAGTTAAGGGTGCAAGCAAAGGTGAAGGACTTGGAAACCAATTTTTACACAACATTAGAGAAGTTGATGCAATTATCCAAGTGGTAAGATGTTTTGATGACGAAAACACAGTTCACGTTGCAGGTAAAGTTGATCCTATCAGCGATATTGAAGTAATCAACACAGAACTTATCCTTGCTGACTTAGCATCAATCGAAAAAAGACAAGCAAGAATCTTAAAACAAGTAAAATCAGGTGACAAAGCAGCCGTTTTAGAAGATGGTGTTTTAAAGAAACTTACTGAATTACTTTCAGAAGGTTCTTTCATCAATCCTGAAAACTACTTTAACGAAGATGAACTAGAAGTAATCAAAATGATGAATCTAATGTCAGTTAAACCTGTTATTTATTGTGCGAACGTATCAGAAACAGATTTAAAAGACGGAAACAACTATACAAAACTTGTTGGTGAATATGCTTCAAAACACAATGCACAAATGGTTATCATTTCCGCAAAAATTGAAGAAGAACTTGTTGCACTTGGCAAAGATGAAGCAAAAGAATATTTAGCAGATTTAGGTGTTGAAGATAGCGGTATCGACAAAATGATTAAATCTGTATATAGCCTATTAAAACTTTTAACTTTCATCACTGCTGGTGAAAAAGAAGTTCGTGCATGGACTGTTAAAGAAGGTACAAAAGCACCTCAAGCAGCAGGCGTAATCCACACAGATTTTGAAAAAGGATTCATTAGAGCAGAAATAACACCATACAAAGATTTTGCTGAACTTGGTTCTTATGCTGCTTGTAAAGAAAAAGGTGTAACTAGATTAGAAGGTAAGGAATATGTAGTTCAAGATGGTGACCTTGTTCACTTCAGATTTGCTACATAGTTCAAAATCACATTTTAAGAAAATAGTAGGTTATTAAATATAACCTACTATTTTTTATTATACGCCTTTAAATTTACCTTTTAAAACCTATCTATATCTATAACTACCAACTTTACTACCACTCTTGTTATAACGTGTTACACCAGTTGATGTTGTTCTATAAGAACCAGTTTTTTGACCATATTTGTTATAATGAGTTGTTACACCTGATGAATTTGTTCTATAAGAACCGGTCTTTGTTCCATACTTGTCATAAGTATTGTATCCACTCGAAGTTTTTCTTGCAGTACCTGTTTTGGTTCCATATTTATCATAAGTTGTGTAACCACTAGACGTTTTTCTAATTGTACCAGTTTTTGTGCCATACCTATCATAAGATGTTGTTGTTGAACCTTTTGTTCTATAAGAACCTACTTTTTGACCATACTTGTTGTATGAAGTCGTTGAAGAATATGCAAGTACTAAACTTGATGACATAACTAACAAAAATAACAATAACAATATTTTTTTCATAATTCACCTCACGTGAATTATATCACTTTTTTCACAAAACGATAAATAAAATGTAAAAATATATTCACAAAACTAAATAAACTAGCAAAAAATATATTTAGATTTTTTCAATAAACAGGATAATTTTTAAGGAGAAAGCATGAATACAATCATTAGCACAAACAGAAATGTACAAAATTTTAACGGTAAACTTAACTTAAAAGGTAGCACTCCAACTTATTTAAGAGATGTTGTTGACTACAAAAACTATGTAGCAAGCAACAAAAAGAAAGATTCTCCTGAATTTCAGAAAGATTTAAACCAATTTTTCAATACTTTAAAACTTATCAAAAATAATAAAAAAGAAAAAGAATTAGAAGTACGTGCATTTTGTAAAGGATTGCCAAGTATCACACCACTAAATTGGGAAATAGGTTATGGAGATTTCCATAAAACAAGAAAATATCAAGGAAAATGTGATCCAATAAAAAACACCATAAAATATGTGATAGAAATAGGTAAACAAGCATTTGGCGAAAAGAAATTAAAAAAACCAATTAGTGACTTAGAAAAACATAGAATTTCACAAGATATTATAAAAATGGATAATGAATATCGATTAGGATAAAATACAAATAAAAAGAGGAACTAAATTAGTTCCTCTTTTTTATCCAAACCCAAAATTCATAATTTTACTTTTTATTGAATTATTCTTCATTTTGACTTGTTCAAAATATACTTTCTGATAATTAAACTTACGTTCTTTTTTATCATATTCACCATAATTAATTGTTTGAATAATCTCACCTGATGAATTTTTTACAATTCGTTTTGCAGAAATCGGATAAGATTTACCATTCTCATCTTTCTCGTCACCAAATTGAACATTATCCTCGATTGTTGCCCCTTGTAAATCTTCTTGTGGTGATGACTTTATTGAAAGTATATTATCCTTCATTGTAACATCTTCTGGTTTATACCATACTGCAATACCCGTATTTTCTGGTATATTATATGTTCCTGGAGATGCATCCGCATATACATTATACATCTGTATCCAATCATCAATCGGAGTATTAAATAAAGTATTACCACTTATCTTTTTAGCAAACTCTCTCGCAGTAGTTTCTGCTTCAAGTTCTTCTGCTTTGGAATTAATTTTATCAGTTTCCATTGTATGTCGCAATTCATGCAACAATGTCTGCAACAAATAATCAGGATTTAAATTGTTGATACTATCATGATTATCAATCAAAATAAAATCCGTTCCAGCATCATTTTTATTTGCTCTACCTGCAACTGCAGAATCCTTAATATCAACTAACTTTACATTACCACTTGCTACAAGTTCTTTTAATTTCGTTGCATATTTTTGAATAGTTTCATCATTTGGATTGTTTTGAGCATACTCTATAATTTTATCAACTGCTTGCTTTAAATTATTTTCAACAATTTGATTACTAACTGTCTTATCAGATTGTGGAGTTATATCTTTTGAGGCTTTTGTATAACTATCTCCAAAATATAAATCAGCGTAAAAATCATCTTGTTCGATTTATTTACGTATAAAACTTTCCAAATTAGGCTTTGCAACATCAATTTCATCTTGAGAAATAATACCATTTCTATTCGTATCAACGGCGTTAAAAATACTTTTGGACATAAAATCTTGTCCAAAATCAGTTGTTCCGTCTTTCATCAATCCGGAATAATGAGTAAACATATTCTTGATTATCTGATTATCAATGTTGTTATTCATAAAGCCTCTAATAAATTAAAGACTTTATAAAACTCCTAATTTCGAATACAATTCCCCACACATCATATCATATCATATCACATCGTAGATTATAACTACATTTCAGCCATTTTACAAATTTTACAATATTTTACATTATTACTTACGTTTCTTAATATTATTTTCTAGTCAATGCAGAACTAACAATATTACGATATATATCATACTGCCTATGATATTCATTTTCTGCAGCATCACCGACTTTGAAAGCTTCTTGTTCTAACAAGTTGTTACGATAGCCATCATAACCTTTCTTTTTGTCTTTTTTATAACTTTTTATAGCATCATAATACTTATCAGCAGCTTTTTGTTTATTCTTTGATAATTGGATTGGTTTACCATTCAAAGAATTTTTATTTATTAATTCTTGAATTTTTTTGTCACTAGCACCCATTTTTTTCATAATATTTTGAGTCAATTTAATTAAAAACAATTCATTTTGTTTGCAATGTTTCAATTCATGATTTAAAACATTAACTAGACTAGAATTATTATACAATTTTCTTTCTTCAATAAATACTTTATCTAATTTTGTAGCACCATCAACATTTGGAGGCAATTTTTTCACGAATTTAATTTTTGGTTTACTAGTTTTAAAATTATTAGATTTAATTATATCCGGCAAAATTGCATTAAAGAAATCTTTGCCTTTCAAATTAAATTTATACAAATATGATAATCTGTTTAATTTATATTTTTCTGAACCAGTCAAACAGTTACTATCAATTTTCCCATCAACGATTTTTCCGTCAGCACCTGATGTGCAACCTATTTCTATATAATTCGCATCTTTGCCAACACCATATAATTCAATATGATTATGTTTCTTTATATCATCCTGTATTTCTGTTGTATCTTTTGACCTATTATAATTACCATAAGGTACCATTTCAAACTTCTCAGTTTTTTGTAAATTTTTACCATTATAATAATTTCTATTTACAGTAACATAATCATTCAAATTATACTCACCAACCATTTTTGATGTAGTTTTAGAATCTTTATCATACGTTGTTCTTACTCTTTTGATTAAATTTCCATCATCATCTTTATAAGAAACAATTTTAGTTGATTTTTTGCCAAAATCACTTTCCACAAAAACTGTATCGACAGTTTTTGCACCATTTTTAATATTCTTCAAATCATAAAAAGGAACAGCAACACCTTTTTTAGAAGAAACTAACCTTGCACCACCTTTATTAAATTCAGGTAATTTCTTTTCTACAACGCCAATTTTAGAACCAAATGTTCTTATTGCTGAATTAATATTCATAAATATAACCTTTTGTAATTACACACCTATAAATTTACATAAGTATATTTATTTTCAATAATTGATTAAAAACACTAACTACTTAACATTATATTTACAATAACGGAAAGAAAAGTAAAAAATTTTAAGCAATAAAAAAGACGATAATCAAATTATCGTCTTTTTTATATGGGCCGCAGTGGACTCGAACCACCGACCTCACCCTTATCAGGGGTGCGCTCTAACCACCTGAGCTAGCAGCCCTTACGGTCTATCGAAACTCTCGGCTACTTATTCCAAAACTCTCGACATCATCTAATCTAACATAGACAATTTTTAAAATCAAGTTCTTTGTACTATAATTTTTATAAAATTTATCATTACATTGGAGTTAAATAGTATGAAAGCATTGAAATCACTAAGATTGCACATTTCTTTATTTGGTAGAACAAATGTTGGAAAGTCTTCACTATTAAACGCAATTACTAACCAACAAGTATCTATCGTATCTGATACAAAAGGGACTACAACTGATGTAGTTGAAAAATCATGCGAATTATTTCCTATAGGAGCAGTAACTTTTCTTGATACAGCAGGAATTGACGATTCAACTAACCTATCAAAATTAAGAATAGAAAAGACATTAAAAGTCCTAAATAGAACAGATATAGCAGTTCTTATAACAACATCGCAGGGATTTTCAAACTATGAAATTAATCTAACAAACAAATTTAAAGAATTAGAAATTCCATATATTGTTATTATTAATAAGTCTGATATTGAAAAAATTTCTAAACAAAAACTAGATGAAATCAAAAACTATTCTAAAAATATTTACGAAATGTCAGCAACAAATGATAAAAATATAACGGACAACTTTGTATCAGCATTAGTAAAAATTGTACCAGATGAATTTGTTAATCCACCATCTATTCTTGGTGATAAAGTCAAAAAATCTGATGTAGTAATACTTGTAACTCCAATTGATAAAGAAGCGCCAAAAGGAAGGCTAATTTTACCAGAAGTTCAAACAATTCGAGATTTATTAGACAATGATTGTATTTCTGTAGTTGTTCAACAAAATAATCTGGAAAATGCTATCAATTTATTAAAAAAGAAACCACAACTTGTCGTAACAGATTCTCAAGCATTCAAAGAAGTTAATTCTATAGTACCAAACTACATTAATTTAACCTCATTCTCGATTCTTTTTGCAAGACTTAAAGGTGATTTACATACTTTTATCAATGGTGCAAACAAAATCAAAACATTAAAACCACATGACAAAGTACTTATTCTTGAAAGTTGTTCTCACCATGCCATTGATGATGACATTGCAAGAGTAAAAATACCAAAATTATTAACAAAAAAATTAGGTTTTGAATTAAATTTTGAATACAAATCAGGACATGACTTCCCAGATATTACTCCATATAAATTAATTATACATTGTGGAGCATGCATGACAAATAGAAAAGAAGTTCTATCTAGAATATTAATTGCAAATAAAAAGAATATACCAATCACCAATTACGGTATAGTTATATCATACTGTTTAGACATTCTTGATAGAGCAACTGCAATATTTTAATATGAATAATTGTAAACTTAACACTTGTCGAACTTGCGAAAATATTATATAATATCCCTACGTGTTCAATCAAAACCGAATAGGGGTGTGGTTTAAATTTATATTTTTGTAAAGATACAAGACATTTTTGTTACAAAGTGGCAATTTTTATTCTTGTAGCGACTTTTTTAAAAGAGTACAGGTGTATAGTTAGGTAATATAATATTATAATTTAATGGAAGGTATTCATTTTGCAAATCAACTCAGTAGGTACTAGTAGTAATTTATATAATAATAAACAAGCAAAGAACCATAAAAAAAACAATACAAACTTTAAAGGTTTGATGGATATTCCGGGTGCTTTAATGCAAGGACTTGAAAACACTGGTTTTATCGGTTCTTTTCTTGTACAAGATACACTTGGTATGACTGTACCAAGAACTCGTGAAGGTTTATACCGTGATGTACCTGAAGAAAAGAAAAAGAACTTCAAAGATTTAAATTTCAAAGAAGGTGCAGAAGTATTAATTAGAGAAGCCCTATCTGGACCTCTTATGATGTTTACACCTGTTGCAGTACTTCTTCTTGGTAAAAAATTCATCGGTAAATCTACATTTACAAACTCTGCAATGATTAAACGTTTAGGTCACACTCTTACTGAAACAGTAAAAGGTGGAAAACATGCTTCTACAAAAGAACTAAAAGCAGACTTCTACAGACGTAATATTACCAAAATGGTTCAAAACACAACAAATGCTGCTGACAAAACAGCAGAAGCAGCATTTATTGATAATACAGTAAATTCTGTAAACAGATTAGATGAAATTGCAGAACAACTTAAAGATAAATCATTAACAAGAAAAGTTAAAAAAGCACTTAAAAAAGAACAAGTACAAACTGAATCAAATATCGTTAATATGTTTAACGACTTCCACCAAACTCATAATAATGATTTTGCAATGGTAAACAAAGTTAAGTTTGACAAAGATGGTACATTCTCTACTCAAAAATCAATCCAAGGTATGAGAGATTACATCGCTGATGCAACAAATGGTAAAAATGTTGCAGACATTACAGAAGAAACTTCTAACAAACTTCAAAAGAAATCATTAATAACTCGTGGAATAGTAAATGCTCTTGCAGCAGCCTCTACTATTGGTTCTGTATCAATAGTTCCAATGTTATACAAACTTGTTAACCCAGTTCCTCCTGGATCATTAAACAATACTCAATCAGCAGGACAAAATAAAAACCAAGTAACAACTGAACCTAAAATTCAACCAGAAAATAAAACTACTAATAAAGACGGTAAAGTTTCATTCACTGGAAAATGGGATTCATTAGCAAGACATTTTGAGTTCAATGGTAATCAGTTGACTCCAGCACTTATGACAACCTTAGCAGCAGGTGGTTTAATCGCTCCACGTGTTAATACTGCAATTAAACGTGCTCCAGAAGATCCTGTTACTAAGAAAAAAGATTATTCAGAAGTTCCAGAAGTTCTAACAAGAGATATCGTTTCAACTGGTGCTGTTACATTTGGTGTTCCTATGCTATCAAAAGCAATCGTAAGTAGTTATGAAGGAGCATCTGGTTTCGTTCTTCAAAATAGACCAGAAAAACCTATGTCAACATTCAAAAAAGTATTAGACAAAATGAATCCATTTAGTTCTTATGCTCCATATTCATTAAGTGACTTAGGTGGCATTTATGGTGACTTAAACACTACTAAGAAATTAAATACATTCTCTCAATTCGTTGATAATAACAACGGTAGCCTTGCAAAAGTATTCAATACAGTTGAAGGTAGTAAAGAAATTTTCAACGAACATGGTTTAGATTTGAAAGAATTAGCAAAACAAAAAGACAGAAAAGCAGCAAACAAAACTATTATGGACGCAATGCAAAATTCTGAATTTACTGACAAATTGTTAGCGGCAATCAAACCTAAAAAAGCAGGTAGTGCAAACAACATTCTTAAACGTGCTCGTTCACTTAACTCAATAACAACTGCTGTTACAACATTATTATTAGTTCCAGCATTCTTGGGTATTGTTTTACCAAAAGCAGTTTACGGTTTAACAGCAAAACGTCGTCAAAAACAATTAGCAAACGACCAATCAATTGAACAAGCAAATGCCCAACAAAACAATAATCAACCAGTTGCAACACCACAAATTCAACAAACAACAACTGCTAATGCAACACAAAAGATTGATTATACAAAACTAAAACAAGTTGACAATAGCAAAACTTTCGGACAGCTTAAACATTCATAGAAATGTTATAAATATACACAAAAACAACTGCTCATATTATTTGAGCAGTTGTTTTGTTAATACACTTCTATCAAATTTCGTTTTATAATTATCAACATTCAAATTCAAACGTTTTGCAATATAGAACAATTGCTCCATTAAATTAACATCAGATTGGCAATTTGTATGTTCAATCATATCATCAAACTTAGATACAACCTTTGTATAGAAAAGATTTTGTGCTTCTGATATATCAGCCTTAATCTCTAATTTTTCAATAGTATCTAACAATTCATGAGTAACATCTGCTTGTTGATATTCCATACTATAAACCAGTCGATTAATGTTTTGAGCAACCTTTTTACTAAATATCTTACTTGTCAAAGTTTTATCTAATGTTATACCAATTCTTTTTGCTTCAAAGTTTATATCACTTGCAGATTGGATTATATCCTCATCAATAAATCCATTTGAACCTGTAAACAATTCATTAAACTGTCTTGTCAAAGTATACTGAGCAGCAATCTTAAATTCGTTTGGAATATCCAAACCTAATGCTTGCAAGTGCAATACAGAACTTTTTCCCTCATTATAAATATCTTCATAAGTTTTTGCAAACTCATCTAAACGTTCACGCATTAAGATTTGAAGAATTTTACGACGTTCTTCAATAAATATATCTTTCAATGTAAAATATTCTTTTCCAAAATATCCATCTAATGCTCTTATTATCTCAGTCAAAGGATTTACCATATATGTTCTGATAAGTTCTTTTTGCATTTTTGGATATTCTTCATCATATTCCTTTATCGCACAATGGAAATCGCCACCAGTATATTGTAACAATGCAAACATTAAATTATGTCTTTCTAATGTTACTTTAGATTGCACTTCCACATGACCAACTACAAAATGCGAATCACCCTTTTGAACTTTTTTATATGATTTTTTGGTTATTGTATAGCAATAAACATCTTCTTCATCTTCAACATCTTCATACAAAGAAGATACAGCCCATAAACTAACAATTTGTTTTTCTGTAATTACTGATGGTTTAACAAATCTTTCATAAATATCTTTACCATTACCAATCTCTTTATAATTACTTTGAGCCGCAGATAAAATTTCCAAATATTTAGTTTCAAAATCATTATCAGTAAAATCTTGAGCAAGTTGAATAACTCTTGCAGCATATTTCATAATTTGAACCGTTTCAATTCCAGAAATTTCACAGAAGAACCAGCCACAACTTGTATACATAAGCATTGCTTGACGTTGCATTTCTAACAATTTCATAGCATTTACCTTGTCTTCTTCACTTAAATCAGGTAAGAAATATTCTTGTTGAAATTGTCTAACATTAGTAATACTTCTATCAAGAATCACATCAATATAATTATATCTTGCAGATAAAAAGTCTTTAAAATACTTTTGTCCATATTCTTTAAATAATGGAGTTACACTATCACGAAGATAATCCATTGCATCTCTCAATGGTCTTCTCCATTTTTGATTCCAACCAGCATGGCCACCAGTAGAACAACCGCAATCTTCACACCATCTGCCAACACCATGAGAACAACTCCATGATGAAACATCTTTAATTTGAACTTGCCAATCACTACGATATTTATCAAGATATTCTGCATAATTTGTAACAGTAAAACCTGAATCCTTAACTTTCATAGCCATTACAAATGCTAATGCCATATCACCAAATTTCGTATGATGACCATAACTTTCACCATCTGTTGCAATATTTACTAATTGTGGATAATTTCTATCATAAGAAATACCATCTTGCAAACGTTTTAAGAATTTATTTCCATCAGTCAATAATTCATCAAAAGCAACTGATTTAGAAATAGCACCGTCATAGAAGAATAGATCAATAAACTTTCCAGGTGCGGATTTAATATAATACCTGTAAGAACGAGCAGGATCAATATTCCCCCAACTAACGTCTTGCCAATTATTCTCATCAATCTTTTTAACACATTTTGCTTGAAACGGTGATAATATAGTAAACTTGATTCCATTTTCTTCTAAAACACGTAATGTATCATCATCAACAGCAGTTTCTGCCAACCACATACCTTCAGGCTTACGTCCAAAACGATATTCAAAATCCTTGATACCCCATTTTACTTGAGTTTGTTTATCAAGTTCATTTGCTAATGGCATAATCATGTGATTGTAAACTTGTGCAATAGCATTGCCGTGTCCATTATGGTCTTCTACACTCTTAATATCTGCCTTGATAATTCTTTCATAAGCAGTAGGTGCAAATTCTTCCATCCAAGATAATAATGTAGGACCAAAGTTAAAACTCATATATTCATAGTTATTAACAATACTCATAACTTCATTTTTATTATTAACAACTTTTGAAACAGAATTTGGTGCATAGCACTCATTATTAACTCTTTCATTCCAATCATGACATGGCAAAGCACTTGGCTGTAACTCAACCGCTTCTAACCAAGGATTTTCTCTCGGAGGTTGATAAAAATGCCCATGTATTGCTAAAAACACGTCCTTTTTATTATCTGCCATTATTATCTCCAAACAAATTATTTAACTTTTTCTAACTTTTCTACATCTACCCAAGGGTCATTAAGTGCAGATGAAAATACTGTACCTGTAAATTGTACTTTGTCGCCTTCTTTTAAATCAATAAGTTTTTCAGCATCTGTTCGTTTCAAAAACAATTTCATTTCTGATAATGGAATATTTTTATCAGTATCAGGTCTTAAAATCAAGAATGAAATATATGTTTCTGAACTTTTGAATGCTGGTTTATAATCAAGACCTAAAGTTGCAAACTTATCAAATCTTGCAGTAGCACTGATTTTTTTACCAACGTACAAATGAGGTTTTTTAACGACATCTAATGTATTAACCAAATTTGCTAATGGTACTGTATGCGTAGCACTTGTTACTGTTTTTGCTTGTTCAGCAGTTGGAGTATCTACAACTACAGGTTTTGTCTTTGCAGGTGGAGCAGTCGTTGTTGCTGCAACTGATGCTGTATTATTAAAATTAACTGTTTTAAATTCTCTTGCACATACACTTATTCCCATTATAGAAACAAGCAATAATAATATACTTAATTGTTTTTTCATTATTCTCTCCTATCCACTATATTTTATCATAATTCATACAAATTGTAACTACCCATAATTAAAACATACGGACGATTATATCAATATATTTAATGAAAAATATATAACAATTCAAATATTAAAAAATAGGCTAAGTTGTAGGGCAGGCTAAGTCTGACAAAAGATATAAATATAAATTGTTTAATTGTTTCGCAAAATTTCTTTGATGTGTCACTGCAAGAAGTAGATTTTCGACTCTGCCGAGCAAAATAATTAAATATTATTTTGTGAGAAGTGGCGACGACGTAGCCTAGCCTGTAACGTAAAGCAGAAACGTGGTTCTGCGACCAGCCAAATAGTCTAAAAAAATGAACGACGAAATAATCCAGTATAGAGTCATTCCGAACTCGTTTCGGAATCTCTTTTAAATAGATGCTGAAATAAATTCAGCATGACTATTAAATAACATTTTGATTGTATTTCAATATCTATAGGTCACTAATAAAATAATTCAAAAAGAAAATAAAAATAATAATTTAACAAATTAAAAGATAACATAATTAACACAATATTTTACATACAAAAAAAAAGTTTGCCGATTGTGGCAAACATTAAATAAACACGAGGATATTAAGAGAGAGTATAAAAAGAAATTTTGTTTTTAGTCCCGTATCGTTTAATTACTCAGACTATTCATCCTCGATTTCAACTTATTAAATTTTAATTCCCGTACTTATATAAAGTTTTTTCTTTTTTCTAAATTGACTTTTTTATTTAACTTCGTTACACTCTGAAACATTGTATATACTTAGGATATACGCCTTTTATAAAATCA
>SAMEA3663118__coassemble_209_pt1 | contig 22100 bp, 20 predicted proteins | sample SAMEA3663118__metabat2_high_PE_014 | metagenome-assembled genome bin SAMEA3663118 (sample SAMEA3663118) | pig gut metagenome | biome: pig gut; feature: pig-associated habitat; material: faeces | place: Denmark | collected 2012
TTACCAATATGTTGGTGGTGAGTTTTTGTCTTATAATAAAGATTTTGATAGTGCAGATGTGAAAATGTTATTGGCTTTCCCTGATAAATATGAAATTGGGATTAGTAATTTAGGTGTTCGTGTTTTGTATGAACAAGTTAATAAAACTGATAAATTTATGGCTGATAGAGTTTATGCACCTGAACCTGATTTTAAGCCAACACCACTATATGCATTAGAATCAAAAAGAAAAGCCAAAGAATTTGATGTTATTGGTTTTTCTTTGCAATGGGAATTGGCATATCCAACAGTATTAAAAATGATGGATATGGCGGAAATTCCATATAAAAATTCTGATAGAGGTGACGAACACCCTATTATAATCGCTGGTGGACCTTGTACTTATAATCCATTACCTATGTCTGATTTTATAGATTGTTTTTTGATTGGTGATGGTGAAGATTCTATATTAGAAGTTTGTCAATGTATTAAAAATACAAAAGGTTTACCAAGAAAAGATAGAATTAAAGCATTAACTCAAATTGAGGGTGTTTGGGCTAAAGGGTATAACAAGACTGTTAATAAAAGAATCTCTCAATTGACAGTTGAGTCGGCTCCTAAACGTTACCCAATACCTTTTTCTAGTTCTGTTCAAGATAGAGCAGTTGTTGAAATCCGTCGTGGTTGTGGTCGTATGTGTCGTTTTTGTCAACCTGGACACGTTACTTTACCTATTAGAGAACGTACGGGAGAAGAAATTGTTGGATTAGTAAAAGAATTAGTTAAGACTACTGGTTATGATGAATATTCGTTGTTGTCATTGTCTTCAAACGATTATTCTAATATTAACGAGGTGATAAAAGAATTATCGTTGGATTTTAATAAGCGTAAAATCTCAGTATCATTACCAAGTCAAAGAATTGACGGTTTTAATTTAGAGTTGGCAAATTTGGTACAGAGTGTTCGTAAATCAACTATGACATTAGCACCAGAAGCCGGTTCTCAAAGATTAAGAAATGTCATCAAAAAGAATATCTCAGAAGAACAAATTTTGAATGCGGCTTTGACATTATATGAAAATGGTTGGTCACGTATTAAATTTTATTTTATCTCTGGTTTGCCAACAGAAACATTAGAAGATATGGACGAGATGGCAAGTTTGTTGAGTAAAATTAAATATAGAGCAAAATTGTTGAAGAAAGAAAAGAATTTAAAACATAGTTTTGATATTACTTGTACCTTGTCAATCTTTGTACCAAAACCTTTTACACCATTCCAATGGTGTGGACAAACTGATTTAGATGAAGTTACAGAACATATCAAATATTTGAAGTCTAAAACTGATAAAATTAAAGGTGTAAAAATTAATTACCACGAAAAATATGTATCGCAAATTGAAGCAGTGATGACTCGTGGTGATGACTCGTTGTGTAAATATGTAGAGGCACTTTATAAAAAGGGTTGTTATTTAGACGCTTGGGGTGAATATTTTGATAAAAATGTTTGGAAAGAAACTGCAGAAGCCTGTGGATTTTCTTTAGAAGAACGTGCAAAACGTAGTTTCTCTTTAGATGAAGAATTACCTTGGAATTTTATCAATATTGGTGTAAGTAAAGATTGGTTTAAGTCTGAATATAAGGCTGCTTTTAATCAGCCTTGTGAATTGAATTTACAACCTACTTGTGAAAATAAATGTGTCAATTGTGGGGTTTGTCCAGAGTTTAAAGTGAAAAAAGTTTTGGCAAAACCTTACAAAGCATCAGATTCTGCTCAAAAAATTGATGTATCACATCACGTTGATCCATCAATTTGTACATCAGAATGTAATAGAGTATTATACAAATATAGAATTAAAATTACTAAAACGGGTATTTTGAAGTATTTTTCTCACTTGGATTGGCAAAATACATTTTTTAAAGCAATATCAAGAACAAATTTGAATGTAGCATTTTCTATGGGATACAATCCATCAATGAAAATTTCTATGGGTGTAGCATTGCCGTTATTTATAGAAAGTGAATGTGAATTTGTTGATATTGATTTGTTAGAAGATACTCCAGTTGAAGTTATTAGAGATGAATTGCAAAAAGTTTTACATAAAAATGCTCAAATAGTATCTGTTCAAAAATTAGAAAAAAGTGCAACTTCAATTGATACAACGGTTTATTGGGCAGAATATATGGTTACATTACCAAAATCAGAACTTTACAAATTTGAGGATATAAAGTATAATATGGACAAAGTTTGTTCTTCTGATGAAATTTTACTCACAAAGACAAACAAAAAAGGTTTACAAAAAACAATAAACATTAAAAACTCAATTAAATCTTATCGATTTGAGAATGACTGTTTATTTATAGTATTGAGAACCGGTCAGAATAGCGAAATTCCAGCCGTAAGAGTAGATGATTTTATGAAAATTATTGATAAAGACATCAAATTTGATATAGTAAGAACTCGCTTTTTTGACAAAGACATGAGAGTTTTATAGTTTAAATAAAGGGTTTATCATAATGAAAAATACAGAATCCGGTCAAAAAATTGTTATTGCTGAGCGTGACAATATTGCTGCAGTTATTGAAAATGGTAAAGTATCAGAATTCTTTATCAACAGAGGTGAAATTTTACTAGGTGATGTTTACCTAGCACAAGTTGAAAACGTTTTACCTAGTATTGATGCAGCATTTGTAAATGTTGGCTCTGATAAAATGGGCTTTTTACACGCACAAGACGTATTAAAGAAGGGTGCATTGCAAGACAAGTTAGCACCAAAAGAAAAACTTGTTGTACAAGTTGTTAAAGAGCCTACTGGTCACAAAGGTCCACGTGTTACAACTGATATTAGTTTACCAGGACGTTTTCTTGTTCTTATGCCAAATGAAGCAGGTATTAACGTTAGCCGTAAAATATCTACTGTTAAAGAACGTGCAAGGCTTAAATCAATTGTAAGTTTATTAAAGCCTGTTGGTGTAGGTGTTATCATTAGAACAGAAGCTGAAAATCAGTCTGAGGCGGATATTCAAGAAGATTTGGAAATTCTATTGGAAAAATGGAATAATATTGTAACGTCTGCTGAAACTGTTACTGCACCTGCTCTTTTATATAGAGATCAAGATTTGTTATATAGAGTTATTAGAGAGGCTTGTACCGAAGATACACAAGAAATTATTGTTGATACAGCATTTGCAATGAATAGATTGCAAACATTGTTGCAAACTTGGCACATGAATAGAGATATTAAAATAACCTTATTTAAAGGTTCAGAGCCATTATTGGTTGCTATGGATATTCATAAAGAGATTAAAGCTGCTTTACAAACAAAAGTTAATATGCCATCAGGTGGTTATTTGTTTATTCAAACTACTGAAGCTTTAACAGTTATTGATGTTAACAGTGGTAAGTTTGTAAGTTCTGCTACTCAAGATGAAACAATTTTGAAAACAAATATTGAAGCAGTTCACGAAATCGCTAGACAATTACGTTTGAGAAATATTGGCGGTATGATTATTGTTGACTTTATTGATATGACTTCCCGTGTTGATAAATTAGCAATGATGGAAGAATTAGAACTTGCTCTTGAACCTGATAAGGCTAAACCACAAGTTGGTCAATTATCTGATTTAGGTTTGGTTGAATTAACTAGACATAGACAAGGTCAAGCATTAGCGGAAGTATTTGCTAAAAAATGTCCACATTGTCAAGGTAATGGCTTTATTATGGAAGATATTAAATATGCATCTCCAACTGCAGAAGGCGAATACAGAGCAAAGGCAGCAAAGATGAAATTGCCTTTAAGTGGTTTTAAAAAGAATAATAACCAAAAATTTAATAATAAAAATCAAAAATTTAATAATGAGCAACAAAAAAATAATAACGAACAACCTGAAATAAAACAAGAGGTTGAAATTTCTGTTCAGGTTGAAAATCCATCAGCAGTTGTTCAAGAAGAAACAGAAAATTTAGAACAAAAGAAAAATACTAAAGGAAAACGTTCTAAATTTAATAAAAATAAAGTAAAAGAAATTATTAAAAATGAAGATGTTGTTGAAACTGCAGAAGTTGTTCTACCTCAAAATGCTGAAATAGAACTTGATATTGAACCAAAGAAGAAAACAGAAGTTGAAGTTGAAAAGGTAGAAGATGTTGCGGTTGAAACCGTTGAAGAACCTGTTGAAAAACCAAAAAGAACAAGACGACCAAATAGAGGTCAAGGTAAAACTAAAACTAGAAAAACTTCTAAAACAACAAAGAAAGAAAATGATGAAGAATAAAATTAAACAGTTTATTTTATCAATATTCGTAGTTGTAGCATTAACTTGTACTATTCCGGTACAAGTTAATGCTGATACTGCACAGCAGCCTGCTCAAACAGATAGTGTTCAGGCTCCGATTCAGTTTCAGACAAAACAACCAATTGGTAAAAAACAAATTGCATTAAAATTTATATTAGCAATGGTTGGAGTTGCTACATCGTCAATTATTATTTATGTATTGTTGTCGTTGTATAATAAATACTTTTATGGAAATTCAAAAACAAGTGCTTCGAATGAGGTTGATGAAGAATTTAAAACTCCAACAAATTTGAAAGATGCAGTTAATATTTTCTTAAAAAAAACAAAATAATTAACTATTATTGTTAGTACTAAATGGTTAGTTAATATTTAATAAAATTAGCCAAAATGGGAATTTATCAATAAAAATCTTCCTATAAAATTTGAATATGGAGATTGTTTTATGAATAGAATTCCTGAACGATATTTAGAATTTAATAATGTTAGTCGTGATGTAATTGATTGGTTTGAATACACGGCAGAAGAAAATAATTGTAGAATCGAAAAAAAAGAATGGAAAAGTAAGTATAATAGTTATGTTACTTATGATTATGAACCATTCTGTTCTGATGGATTTGAAATAAATGTACTTGTTAGTGCAGTTGATATGTCATATCTAAATTTTTTAAAGTATTTGTATAATGAAAAAATAAATACTATAGATTATTTGAATAATTGTATAAAAATTCCATCTATTAGAAATTATTTATAATTATACTTATCTTTCTAAACTTTATATCATATATTGTTGTATCCTCTAAATAGAGGTTTACTTTTTTGCAAAAATAATTAAATAATGAATGTATGATAAAGAGGATTTTTATTTTAATATTATTATGTTGTATGTTTATTCCTTTAGATGTAATGGCTGATGAGGATTGGTCTAGTTATGACAATATTGACAATGCTTGGGACGGTCAAAAGGCTATTACTAATAAGCAATTTGAAGAAACAATGAATGCACTTCAAGCGAATAAAAAACGAAAAGAAGATAGAAAAAGAGAAAAGGCTATTCGAAAAGTTAAAGGAGCAAGTTTGATTCCTCAAATGGATGCTCATAATGACAATATGATAAATGAAAATCCGGAAGAAACAGTTGATGAAGGTCAATTGATTAATATACCTGTAGATTTTGTTGTAAATGGACAGGCTGTTGAAAGAGGTTTTTATAAGGTCTTAGGTGAAAAAAAAGATGATGGTGTATATATAATGTTGTATCAAGGTCATGATTTGAAGGCTAAAATTAAAGCAAGAGAAACAAATGATGATTTTGATGAGCAATATATTCAATTTGTCCGATTATTACCTTTCAATGACCATCAAATGAAAATTATATTTGGTTCTGTTGCGTTTAATGCAGTTGCGTATATCAATTTTATTGAACCACAATCAATGTTTTAATAGTAAAATTGCTGCAGAACTTATCATAATTATTGTGCCAATGAATTTTTTTATAATATGTTTTTCGTGATACATTTTGTATCCGTAATAAAGAGATACTAATGATGATAGTTGGAACAGTGCCAAGGCTGTACCTACTGGTATTTTTGAAAATACATAATTTGTTGATAATTGCATAATTATTAGAGTTATTGCAATTATAAAACAGTTTTTATGATTTTCTTTTTTTAGTTTTAGATTGCAAGGCTTTAACATCAAATAGATGAAGAAAGAACATATAAACCCACTAAAACACCATAGAATTAATGAAATTGAAAAAGATGACATAAGTATAATCTTTTTCAAAAATGATGCTTCTATGCCTGAACAGAATAATGCAAAAAATCTTAATTGAATATCTTTTCTTAGAAATGTTTTAATTGTAAATTTTTCTTCTTTGCTATCAATAACAAAGTAACTACCTATTATAATTAGCAAAATGCATAATATCTCAGTTGTATTTGGAAATTCTTTTAATATAAAAATTGCACTAATTAGTCCTATCACAGATTTATATGAATTAATTGGTGCTAAAACAGATAAATCACCAATTTTTAATGCTGCAATTAGTGCTATTGTTCCAATAGTACATAATAATCCTGCAAAAACAACATAAATCCAAAATATGGGTGGATATATATTCCAGTTTATGAATAATGCTGGAATAATGCAAAATAAACTCATAAGTAAATATGAATATAAGTTTACTAATATTGGAGAAGATAATTCTGCAGATTTTTTTTGATATAGGTTCGCTGTCGAATTCGAAAATATTCTGAGTAAAACTGCAAATGTTGTTATCATATTAGAATACCAAATTCTTTATTAAAAGTACTTGAATGTCACCAGCATCAAGTGTTGTTTTTATTTTTCCATTTGAATATTCATTTTTTATATTTTTTTGTACTCTGAGATTTATGATTTTTTTATTTACTTTAAATTTAGGAACTTTGACTGTTACTGTTTTTGTTTCTTTGTGGTCAAGGTTTCCAAATACAATTATTGAAGAATTGTTTGTAACTCTAGCATAAGCAAATACAGATGGATTTGAAGTCTTTAATGGTACAAATTTTGCATTGCTTAGTTCTGTAGCATAATATGCTTTAAATTTGTTTGCTAATACAAATTCTTCATAAATTGAATAATCTTTACCTTGAGGTTTCCTAGAAAAATTAAATATATCAATTTTTCCGTTATGCGTGAAATAATATTCATCATCTGTTTGTGAATTTTCAGCAGGTTGGTTTGCCCATTTGTAGTTGTATGTGTCACCTGTAGAAAAACCATCAACAAAGTATGAATTTAATGGTAACGTAGCATTTAGCCAAATTATCATTTTAGAAAAATTAGAACCATGTATCAATATAGGACTTATTTCATCGTGTGTTGTAAAACTTCCTATAACACTTTTTTGTTCTTTATATTTTTTGAATGTTTTTAAATCATCTTGGATTGTTGAAATAAATTCTTTAGAGGTGTTCCAATTTTTTAGGTTGAAATAACTGCCTAAATATCCATCAAAACCTGCATCTAGCAATTTCTCTGATGGAGTACAAATTGCAACTGATGCAACTGGTTCTGTCCAAGATTTTGAGGATTCTGCTAAAAATAAAAATTCAGAATTTTTTTCTCTAGTGTATTTTATCAATTCTTTCCAAAATGATGGTGGCTTTAATCCTGCAACATCTGCTCTAATACCATCTGCATTTATGTAGATTAGCATATCTATAAATTTTTTATGTAATGTTAATAAATCATCATTAAGTTTATGCTCTGTTCCACAATTTAATAATCTTACATCTGTCCAATCTAATGGAATGATTGGATTTTTGTTTTCATCTTTCATATAATATTCAGGGTGTTCAACGAACATGTCATAAGAACCACAACTTGGTAAATCAATAATGACTCTAATGTCACGTTTATGACATTCTCTAATAAATCGTTTTGCTTGTTCTATACCAGATAAAGAAGATGTTTTTGATACTAATTGTGGATTTATATCTGTAAAACTAGATATTGCATATAATGAACCAGCCGTACCGAATGCTTTAATTTTTCCCACAGGTGTAATTGGTAGAACGTGAATTGTGTTTATACCTTGTTTTACTAAATCATCTAATTCATCAATAGCATTTATAAAGTTCCCACTTTCTTCATCTTCATCGATTATTTCATTGCTATTTGTATCTTTTGCATTAAATGTGCGAATGTTTATAGTATCAATTATTGCATTATTATGTTGGAACAAAGTCCTTAAATCATTGTGCCAAACACCTTGTATGTTCTTTGCTGATACTGGTTGCATAATAATTATGCTTAATATAAAAATTAAAAACTTTTTCATTACAATTTCTCCTACCTAAAATGATACAATAATTAGATGAAAACATGTTTTTATTTCGTGTAAATATTAATTTTTGTTTACGATTTTGTTATAAATTGAGCAATTATCCTGTGAATATATACTTTATATATACAAGAGGATATGTATAACTATGTCTATGGATGCTGCACAACCTAAAACTCAATCATATATGGCTGCTCGAATGAGTTATAAACCTGGTAAAAATAAAGGTTTACAACGTAAGAGTGCTTTAGAGTTGGCAAAAGAACGTGCAGATAAGGCAAAAGAGAAGGCAGAAAAGGAAAAAGAAACCGCTGAATCAGATGCTGAAAAATCAGCAAGTGATTATCGTAATGGTTTATTAGCCTGTCAAAAAGAATTTGATGACTTTATGAATAGGTTGATATGGAATAATTACAAAAAATATATAAAAGAAAAAGCACTCGATAGTAGTGAATCTGAGGCTGTTGAAGCAGTTGAAGATACCTCAAATGTTGGAGGTAGTGCAACATTAAAAGGTAATGAAAAGAAATATCAGGCCTATATTGATAAATATGCAGCACAGTATAAACTTGATCCAAATTTAGTGGCATCTGTTATTACAATAGAATCTCATTGGGATCCAAATGCACGTTCATCTGCTCAATGTAATGGGTTGATGCAAGTAAATTCTCATTTTGTAGGTGGTGATTTATTTGATCCTGAAACAAATATTAGAGAAGGTTCTAAATACTTACGAGAATGTATGAATGCATATCCAGAATCTTTAGAACACGCTTTAACTGCATATAACTATGGTATTGATGGTTCTAAAAATAAAACAACTTCAGGTTATGCAACTGATGTAATTAATGAATATAGTAATCGTAAATTATTAGCACAAAAATCTTCATCATCTAGTGGTTCACATTTGAATTATCAAGCATAATATTTATAATTCTCCTTTTTCATGTTAGAATTTTACCTAAGAGAAGGGACAATGAATTATGGAAAAATTTTATGCAACTACTGCGATAGATTATGTAAATGGTGCTCCTCATATTGGACACGCTTATGAAAAAATTATTTCAGATGTTATATATAGACATTTTACTCAAAGGTGTAATAATACTTTTATGTTAACAGGTACTGATGAACACGGTATCAAGATTCAAAAGACTGCTGCATCTAGAGGTATTACTCCAAAACAATTATGTGATGAAAATTCACAAAAATTTAAAGATGCTTGGAAAGCATTAGATTTTGATTATTCTCATTTTGTTAGAACAACTGATGAACAACACGTTAAAGTTGTACAACATATATTCAAAAAATTAGTTGAACAAGGTGATATTTATAAAAATGCATATACAGGTTTATATTGTAGTGGTTGTGAAGCCTTTTTAAGTGAAAAAGATTTGACAGAAGATGGACTTTGTCCTGACCACTTAAAAAAGCCTGAAGTTGTTAGTGAAGAAAATTATTTCTTTAAGTTGACAAAGTATAAAGATGCTATTGCAAAGCATATTAAGCAAAATCCTGAATTTATTGTACCTGCATTTAGAGCAAATGAAGTACTAAATCAACTTGAAAATATTGAGGATATTTCTGTATCACGTGCTAAAACTAACGTTGATTGGAGTATTGATGTTCTTGATGATAAAGAACAAGGTATTTATGTATGGATTGATGCTCTTTCAAATTATATAACAGCAATTGGTTACGATGTTGATGGAAATGAATCAGAACAATTTAAAAATTTATGGCCGGTTGATGTTCATATTATTGGAAAAGATATTTTGAAATTCCATAGTATTTATTGGATAGGTATTTTGATGGCATTAGGTTTGCCATTACCAAAACATATTTTTGCTCATGGTTGGATTACTATTGATGAAACAAAGATGTCTAAATCATTAGGTAACGTTATTTCTCCAACAAGTGTTTTGGAAAATTTTGAATTAGATAAACCTGATGCTTTTAGATATTATATGGCTACGTCTGCACCATGTGGAAAAGATGGTAATTATTCAGACATAGATTTCAAAGAAAAAGTTAATGCTCATTTAGCAAATTCGATGGGTAATTTGTTAAATAGAACGTTATCAATGCTTGTTAAATACTTTGATGGTGATGTTAAAGCTGAATTTAAAGTACAATCTGAGTTGTTTGATAAAGCATTAGAAACAGTAAAATCAGTAATGCATCATTTTGATTATTTTGAAATACAAGAAGCAGCACAAAAGATTATGGAACTTGTTGATGATACGAATAAATATGTAACTGATAATGCTCCTTGGACATTGGCGAAGAATGGTGAAATGGAAAAATGTGGTCAAGTATTGACTACTGTATTAGATATTATGTGTATAGTATCTTCTTTGATTTATCCATATTGTCCAAATATTGCTGAATCTATGGCTGAACAATTGTCTTATGATTTAAAATCTGTTAAATTACAAGATATTAAGACAGATAATGTAAAAGTTGGTCATTTAATAGATAAGGCTGATATAAAACCAGTATTCTTAAGAGTTGATAGTGAATTAGCAGACAAATCTGCAAAGAAATAATAATAAATAAAACAAAATAAAAATAAAGACCTCTTATACAGAGGTCTTTATTTTTTATTCGTAACTTTTTCTATGTTCATTTGGGTTAACGTGTGTTTCCCAATTTATTTTCATTCGTCTTAAATATGCTCTTAAACCTAATTCTACTGTGTCAGGTGCTTCTTTAAAACTTGGTTCACCACTGTAGCCAACTCTTGATTTCATATTTAAATCAAATCTATCAATGACTTCTTTTGGTAAGACACTCTTGGGCTTTACTGTCTTTGTGGCAGTAAAGTTAACATTGTTGACTCGACTAGGAGTCGAATTGTTGTTGATTGTTAACATTTTTACTCCTTATATAATCCCATTTCTATGACTTTTTTGCAAATTCTAACAGTATTTAGTGCTGCACCAATTCTAAGGTTATCTGCTACGCACCATAGAGAAATACCGTTATCGAATGCAATATCTTTTCTAATTCTGCCAACGAATACTGGATCAACGCCATCAGCATCTCTTGTTGTTGGGTATTCGTAGTTCTTAATATCATCTATTACTTTTACACCGAAAGCATTACTTAAAATTTCTTTTACTTCTTCTGGTGTAATATTTTCTTTAAATTCAATATCAACTGCTTCTGAGTGACCTCTATATACAGGAACTCTAACAGCAGTACAAGAAATAGGAGTACTTTCATCTAAGTGTAAGATTTTCTTAGTTTCGTTTGTAACTTTCATTTCTTCTTTTGTGTATCCGTTTTCTTCAAAAACGTCAATTTGTGGAAGAACATTAAAAGCGATAGGCTTTTTAAATGCTTCATTTTTAAATTCTTCTTTATTTAATGCTGCTTTTGTATTTGCAGTCAATTCGTTCATTGCTTTAAGACCAGCACCACTAACTGCTTGGTATGTTGAAACGATTAATCTTTTGATTTTTGCTTTTTCGTGTAAAGGTTTTAACACTAACATCAACTGAGATGTTGAACAGTTAGGGTTAGCAATGATACCTTTATGTTTTCTTAAATCATCATCGTTAACACCTGCTATTACAAGTGGCACATCTTTATCCATTCTAAAAGCACTTGAATTATCAATAATTACACCACCACGTTTCACAATTTCTGGTGCGAAGTGTTTGCTTGTTCCACCACCAGCAGATGCCATAACAATATCTATATCATTAAATGAATCAGGTGTTGCTTCTTCAACTGTATATTCTTTACCTTGAAAATCTATTTTTGTTCCGGCACTTTTTGCACTTGAAAGAAATTTAATGGTGTTAAAATCTACGCCAAGTTCTGTAACAATAGAAGTTATTTCTCTTCCAACAACTCCAGTAGCTCCTAGTATTGCAATGTTTGGTTTTCTCATCTTAAACTTCCCTCTCTTACATTATGTTGTCTAAACCGTAAACAAATCCACCTTTATCCATTACATATCTTATAGATAGTAATACACCAGGCATATAACATTCTCTGTTAGTGGAATCGTGTCTTATTGATAGTATTTGTCCATTTGCTCCAAATAAGACTTCTTGTGATGCCATATAACCAGGCATTCTAACTGAATGAATGTGAATATTTTTGTATGAATTTGCACCTCTAGCACCTTCAATGGTTTCTGTTTCGGCACAATTATTTGTTGCAAAATTTTCGTTGTTTTCAGCCATCATTGCTGCAGTTTTTACTGCTGTTCCAGATGGTGCATCTTTCTTTTGGTTATGGTGTAATTCAATAATTTCTGCATTATCAAAATATTTTGCAGCAGTTTTTGCAAACATCATCATTAAGACTGCTCCTGTAGAAAAATTTGGAGCAACAAAACAAGCAGTTTTGTTTTGATTAGAAAGGTTTTCTAATTCTTTTAGTTGTTCGTCGTTTAAACCAGTTGTACCAACAACAATATTTATGTTGTTGTTTAAGCAATATTTTGCATTTTCATAGATTGATTTTGGTTGAGTAAAATCAACTAATACATCAATGGAAACATTGTTATGGGCAGATTCAATAGAGTCATATTCTCCATTAACAATATCAATTTTTGCTACTAATTTCATATCTTCAGCAGATGTAACTGCTTTAACAACTTCTTGTCCCATCTTACCGTTTGCACCACAAACTGCAACTTTAATCATATATTAATCCCCTTAAATTTGCATTATAATAATATACTAGTTATAGTATCTCATAATAAAATATAAAATAAAATCATTTGTTAACTATCTTAAACATTAGTTTTATAAGTATTTTGAATTTTCTTGGCTTGTATGTATGAATATATACCAGTGCCGACACCAATAATTGAATTTATGGCAAGTGATGTTTTTGATTTTGTACCCATTTTGAATAATTTTGAAACACATTTATCAAAGGCATAGCCGACTCCTGCCCAACATACACCATTCATCAATCCAATAACGGCAGGTGGATATTTTAACATCAATTCACTAGGTTCAATGTTAACATTATCATTCTGTGGGGCATCAGTTTTTGTCTGTTGTGATGAATTTTCAACTTTACTACTTTTCATAGTAGGTATTGTTCTTGCTGATATTGGAGAGATGTTCATAATTGATTTATCCTTAAACTACACATTTGCTATAAAACACAAAATTAGAAAATTTTGCTGTTTTTATTCAAATATTTTACAATTTGTATTGTAATATTATCCATTTGATTATTATAAAATTTGTTAAATTTATGTTATTCTATATGTATGAAGAGAATTTTTTATGTAATTCTTGCTATTTTACTAATAGCGATATTGTTAAAGGGGTGTGTACATAAGGATAATGGTTTATCAGGCTATATGATAGATGTAACATCTGTAAGAAAAAATCCTTATGCCGTAAAAATTAATCAACCATATAGTAATCCATATACAAAAACAATTGATGGTGTTGATTATATGGTTTCAACTTTGCCTTGTGGTAAGTTTGGTGGTAAATTTGTGACATCAACTATAGGTGAAGGCCCAAAAACTTTTAATCCATTTACTTCAACAGATGCTACATCATCATCAATGGCAGATATGATGTATGATGGTTTGTTTACATCAAATCCAATGACCGGTAAAGTAGTACCTAAATTAGCAAAATCAGTTGAAATGGAGGGAAATAGATATATAATTCATTTAAGAAAAGGTATAAAATGGTCTGATGGTGTACCTATTACTGCTGATGATGTTATCTTTACTTGGAAAGATATTATATTTGCAGGTTTGGGTAATACTTCAACTAGAGATAGTATGATTATTGATGGTGAAATACCAACTATAAAAAAAATCGATGATTATACAGTTGAATTTTCTATCAAAAAGCAGTTTGCACCGTTTTTAAGAATGTTATCTGTTTCAATCGCTCCTAAACATTATTTTACTAAACAAAAAAATTGGCAAAAGAATTTTGATAGATTTTTATCAACTAATATTAATCCTGATACGATTGTTACAAGTGGTGCATACAGGTTAAAAGAATATGTACCTGCCCAAAGGGTGGTATTTGAACGAAATCCAAATTATTATGAAATTAATAAAAATGGGCAAAAATTGCCATATTTAGATAAAATTGTATATTTGATAGTAGGAGATTTAAACAACCAAATTTTGAAGTTTGAAGCAAAAGAATTAGATGAAATTTCTTTGCGTGGTGGCGATGTTGCTAGATATAAAGCAAAAGAATATGATTCTGATTATACAATATATAATTTAGGTCCAGATACAGGTACAATGTTTGTTGCTATAAATTTAAATAGACGTTTTTCTCAACAAAATGGGGTAAAAAAGTACTTTGTTAATCCTAAAAAACAAGTTTGGTTTAATGATGTTAATTTTAGAAAAGCCATAGATTATGCAATTGATAGAAAGAGTATGGTTCAAAACATTGCTAATGGTATGGCATCTCCATTATTTACAGCCGAGAGTAAAAATTCTATTTTTTATAACAAATCTTTGGTTGGTCATGAACGTAATTTATCGATAGCAAAATCATATTTGAAAAAGAGTGGGTTTTATTACAAAAACGGAAAATTATATGATAAAAATAATAATCGTGTAGAATTTGATTTATATACAAATGCTGGAAATACTGAACGTGAGGCACTTGGTGTAATGGTTAAGCAAGACCTTGCAGATATAGGTATGCAGGTTAATTTTAAACCAATAGAATTCAATTCATTAGTAAATAAAATTACTAATTCTTATGATTGGGATATGATAATTTTAGGTTTAACTGGTTCTTCGCTTGAACCACATAATGGTAAAAATGTATGGTATTCATCTGGACCGTTACATATTTTCAATCAGCGACCAGTTAATAAACCTGTTACGGATAAACTTTCTTGGGAAATAAAATTAGATAATATATTTGATAAAGCAGCATTAGAATTAAATTTTAAATCAAGAAAAAAATATTATGATGAATATCAAAGAATAATATATAATGAAGCCCCAATTGTTTATTTGTATTCGCCTATTAGAATTTATGCAATAAGAAGAAAATTTAAAAATATTTTACCATCTTCTTTGTCAGGTTTAACATATAATATTGAAGAAATTTATATTGATAATAGTGGGGTGAAGAAGTAATGAAAATATTTAAATTTATATTTAAAAGAATACTTCAAACTATTCCATTATTATTTATTGTATCAATAATAAGTTTCTTTATAATACGATTATCACCGGTTGACCCATTGGCAGAATTAAGACTTAATCCTTCAATTTCTCAGGAAACATTGCAGAGAGAAAAAGTCCGTTTGGGGTTAGATAAACCAATTATTGTACAATATGGATTGTGGGCTAAATCATTCGTTAAAGGTGATTTAGGTATAACATCTAATGGAGAAAAAGTATCTGTTAAATTGGCAGAAAGAATACCTAATACTTTGTTATTGACTACTATCGTTATTTTTATGACGTGGTTAGTTGGTGTTCCACTTGGTGTTTTAGGTGCTGTATTTAATAAAACAAAATTTGATAGGTTATTGACGATTTTATCTAGTGTTGGAATGGCAATACCATCGTTTTTCTTTGCAATATTATTATTGATATTTGCCGTAAAAACAGGATTGTTCCCTGTTGGTGGCTTAACAAGTTATGATTATAATGAGTTGTCATTCTTTGGTAAATTTATAGATTTGTCAAAACATTTAATATTGCCGGTTACAGTATTATTTACAATATCTTTGGCAGGACTTCAACGACAAATGAGGGCCAATATGCTAGAGGTATTGGATAGTGATTATATAAAATTTGCTCGTGCAAAAGGTTTGAGTGAATTTAAAATAATATTTAAACACGCTTTAAGAAATGCACTAAATCCTATGATTACATTATTAGGTTTTGAATTTGCTGGTTTATTGAGTGGTGCTGCATTGACAGAATATGTGTTTCAATATCCTGGGTTAGGTAGATTGATATTAGAAGCCGTTATGAAATCTGATATAAATCTTGTTATGGCATCTCTTATGATTGGTTCTATTATGTTAGTATTAGGTAATTTATTAGCAGATATATTGTTGATTATCACAGACCCAAGGGTTAGGGGGTAGGTAATGATTAAACAAGTTTTTAAAGATAAATTTGCCGGTATTGCATTAGTAATTTTATTGTTTATGTACTTGTGTATTGTTTTAGCAAATTTTATTGCACCTTATTCAAAAGATTTTTCTGATAGAAGTCAATCTTATGCTCCACCATCACCAATTTATATAATTGATGAAAATGGACATCTTTCAAAGCCTTATACTTACAATTATATTAGAGTTTTTGAACCTAATTTATATCAAAATATTTATAAATTAGATAGAAGTCAAAAACATTATCTTCAATTGTTCGCAAAAGGAGAAAAGTATAAATTATTAGGACTTATACCAACTTCAAGACATTTAATTGGCACATCTGATGGTGGTAGATTGTATTTATTAGGTACAGATATAAATGGTAGAGATGTATTTTCTAGATTGTTATTCGGTGGACGTATATCATTAACAATTGGATTTTTGGCTTTGTTTATATTGTTTCCTATAGGTTTGTTATATGGTGGAATTTCCGGCTATTTAGGTGGCTGGGTTGATATTTTGATGATGAGGTTTGCAGAAGCAATAATGGCAATTCCTAGTTTTTATTTGTTAATCATTTTAGCCTCAATTTTGCCGGCTAATATGACAAGTATTCAAAGATTTACATTGATTGTTATTATACTTGCATTGATTGGTTGGGCAGGGTTTTCTCGTGTTGTCAGAGGTATGGTTTTATCAATTAAAAATGAAGAATTTGTTCAAGCAGCAGAAACTATTGGTGCATCTAAATTAAGAGTTATATTAAAACATATATTACCTCAAACTACAAGTTATGTAATTATTGCAATGACTTTGAGTGTGCCATCATATATTTTATCGGAATCAGGTTTGAGTTTTTTAGGTCTGGGTATTCAACAACCTGATGCTAGTTGGGGAAATATGCTAAAAGAGGCACAAGAGTATGTAAATATTTTATATAGACCTTGGTTATTAACTCCAGGTGTTTTGATATTTATTGCTGTATTATGTTTTAATTTGGTTGGTGATACTGTGAGAGATATTCTTGATCCTAAGGGTAAAATAAGATAATTTATATTAGATGAAAATATGCAAGGGTTAAACCAACTAAAGAACTAACACCAATGAACCAAAGTGGATCTTTTTTCTTTAATATACTTATTGTTAATAGTATTACAAAGAAAATTATTGCATATATTTGAGTGTTTGATTTTACGAGTAAATTTGATTTTAATAGTTGAAGTCCAACAACTGATAATAAGGCACAACTTGTAGGTTTTAGTGCATATAATGCTGATTGCACATAGAAGTTATCACTAAATTTCCTTAATAGTTTAAATACTAGTATTACAATAAATAATGATGGTAATATTTCTGAACTTGTAGCGATAAATGCTGAAATAACACCTTGTGCTTTCATTCCTGCGTAGGTTGCAACATTTATTCCGACAGGTCCAGGAGTGATAGATGCAACAGCAACCATTTGAGATAATTCTGTTGGTGTGTACCAATTATATCTTTGAGTTAAATCATAAAGAAATGGTAGTGTTGCGTATCCTCCACCAAAAGAGAATAAACCTATTTGGAAAAATTCTTTGAAAAGATGTAGATAAAGAATTAGTGAGTTCATTCTTTACCTCTTTTCTTTTGAATTAATTTATAACCAATTCCGACAAACATAGATGCAATTATAATATATGCTGGTGAAATTTTTGAGAATAGCATTATTAATAGTGCTATTAGATAAATAACAATTCCACCTTTGTCTTTTATTGCTTTATCCCACATTTCTCTAACTGCAGAAATAATAAGCACAATAACTGCAATTTCTACACCCCAAAATACACCTTGTACAAGAGAGTTTGTAGCGAATTTTGTAAGTATTGTTGAAAATATTACAATAGCCCAAAATGCAGAGAATGTTAACCCTGTAACGGTTGTGATTGCTCCAAATTTGCCACGAACTTTATATCCAACAAAGATTGATATGTTTATTGCAATTAGTCCAGGTAAAGACTGACTAATTGCATAATAGTCGATAAGTTCTTCAGACGTTAGCCAATTCTTTTTTTCTACAATTTCCGATTGTAGAATTGGTAAAATTACATAGCCTCCACCTAAAAGAATTATCCCAACTTTAAGAAATGTTAGAAATATATTTACTAAACTAATCTTCTTATCCATACAATTAATTAAAACATAAAAAAATAAAACTTCACACAGGTGGATTTTGTTACCTGCTGGAACTCGCAGGTGGGTGAACGCCTTGATACATCCGTTTCCTGCTGGCAATTGTTTTTGCAATTGGCAGGTCTACTTCAAATATCGCTGAGTCAATTCTCCCTTTTGTTAAAAATGTAGGAACAAAATTAACACCTGTATGAAGTAATAATATTATGCCATATTTTTTATGTTTTGACAATAGTAAACAAAAATTGTTATATTGGTTAATTTTTGTTTGTTATCGTTATTATTTTTAATTACCTAGTAGATGAATTTTCTTTATTTATATGTACATTTAATATGAGATTGAATAAATTTATATGGAGGAATAAATATGAAATCAATTTCTACTATTGAATTACAATATGCACATCGCTTTTATAATTTTAAGGGCGAGGCACAATATTTGCATGGACATACGGGTATTTTAACAATTGAAGTAGAAGATACTATTAACAAAGGGGTTAATATGGTGTATCCTTGTAATGAAATAAAGAAAATTGCATGGAATATATTACAAAATTTTGATCATGCATTAATTTTACGAAAAGATGACCCTTTGTTACCAGTTGTGTTAGATGTTTATGAAATGCAGGGTATTAAAAATGGTGCACCACAAAATACAATGAAGGGTTATGCATTTGATATGGAATTGGCAAAGGCATATCCAGATTGTAGAGTTGTTGTAACGAAGGAAACAATGACTGTTGAAGGTATGATAAAAATTGTTTATGAATTATTAAAAGATAAATTAAATATATCAAAAATAACATTTACAAGTGGTGCAAATGTTGCAAGTCAAGAATATGAAATAGACAAAACCATTGAACGTTGTCCATTGTGTGGTATATCGTTAGATGAAAATGGAGTTTGTCCAAAGTGTGGGTATAGAAAACAATAAATTATCAATACGTTTGTAGTATTATAATCCACCTTGAAGTCGAGATAATGGTTCTTTATTTTCTGGTGGTAAATATAATTGGTTTGGGTTATGGATATTAAATTTCATGCCAGATATTGGCGGAAATTCCTGACGCATACCAATTATATTTTTATACCAATTTAGTGATTCCCCTTTGGATATTAGTTTTATATTTCCTTCACACATTGCTTCATCACTTCTTCTCTGTGCAATTTGCAAAAGTCTTGTTCCAATATCTTTGTAGTGTTCTAGTCCTGATTTGTAATAAGGTGTATTTGGATTAGAGAAGTTTCTTAGGTTATCAACAAACACGTGGCTTGGGTTTGTTCGTTCCCAAGGTGATTGTTGATATTTTTTTATTGAAACATCTATTGTACCTATTACATCACCTGTATCGTTTTGGATAGTGTAGTTTTCAATAGCATTTTCTTTGAATTTTTTAAATACATTTAATGCAACATTTTTATCATTTTTTCTTACACTAACTTTTCCAATGTAGCCTTCTAGACAACTTCCGATATTTGTGTGAGTCAGTGCGTTCGGAATATTATGTTGAAATGTTGGATTGCTAATATTCTTATGTTCTTTTATAGCACTATTATTTATTGAATATGGAGTAAAATTGTAATTTATATTCATACTAATTTAAAATCCATAAAAAATAATTTTGCTATTATAAATAATAAAATTTGATTAAAATTTTAAATGTTTTAAAAATGCTGTACATCCTTCAACTACATCTTTATATGTTTCATCAAAATTACCTGTGTACCAAGGATCGCTAATATCACGTGGATTATTTGTGTAATCTAGTAGTCGCTTTATTTTGTTATCTTTATCTTCACCTACTATATATTCAATATCTGAGATGTTTTCTGAATCCATTGCGATGATATAGTCATAATAATTGTAATCATTTTTTCTAAGTTTACGAGAATAATGTTCTTTGAAGTTTATGCCATTTTTTCTTAGGACATCTTTTGTACCTCTGTGAATACCGGCATGGCACATTTCGTTATAACCCTCTGTACCCGCAGAATCAACTTCAAAATTATGTTCAAGTCCGCGTTCTTCTATCATATTTTCAAAGATTATTTGTGCCATTGGTGAACGACAAATATTACCTAAACATACAAACAATACTTTTATCATGTTTTTCCTTTATATCAAAATTATAACCTTTAGATTAATTATAACATTGACTAAACGTAAATAACAATTTATGAATTATTTAAAAGTTTTTAATAATTTATTAACTCGTTCTAATTCATTCATTTTTACGGCTCCCATACCCTCCATTGATAATAACCAACCTCGAAGCGAGCCTAATACATTTTTATTGTTTAATAATTTTTCATCATCTAAAATTGTATTAACTACATCTGCTTGTTCTTTATAGTATACAGACAATAATATATCTGGTAATTCTGACATTAAAGATTTATTCCCATACAATTCTTTATCGTCTAAAACTTTATTTAAAACGTTGTATCTATTTTTTTGTGCAGATTCAGTATTCCAATTTAAATTTCTTATAAATTCAGGAATGTCACTCATTGCTTTTTTATCATTTATAAATTCTTCTTTGTCTAACATTTTATTGATAATTTCTATATCTTCAGGTTTTTCTGTTCTTAGAAGAATGTGCGGTAAATTATCCATAACATTGTTATTGTTATATAATTTTTCATTATTCATTACTTTATCAACAACTTTTAAGTTATTGTCATCAGTAAACATCAATGTACTACCCAATTTTGGAGCAAATTTTGAACTTTGTAATTCTTCTGAATCTTTATATTTATTTATTACAAATTTTTTAGCATCAAAGTTTTTTTCATTTGTTTCAGCCAAAACTCTTGTAAGTGATTTATTCAAGTTTTCGTTTTCATATAAATTTTTATTAGATAAATACATATCTAACATTTTATGTGTTATTGCTTCTTTTTCAGGAGTTTTGGTTGCATGCAATGTTTCACAAATACTTAAATCTTTGTTTTTATATAATGTAGGTGTGTCTAAATATCTATTTGATATTCTTGATTTAGAATCATTATCAGTAAACATAGCAATTGAACCAATGCTATCTTTAACATTTTGTTGATTTTGTAATTCTGGTGACTTCAAATATTTATCTAATATGTTTGTTCTGTAAGTTAAATCTTTTTTATTTTTTATAAGATAAGTAGTATGTCCCATATTAGAACGAACATTCTCATTTTCATATAACAATTTGTTATCTAAATATTTATCAACAAAAGTATCTCTGCATTTTGTTGCCTCTTCTGGATTAGATGCAATCCTATTTGAGATGATAACATCAGCACCCAATCCAAAGCCTGCATTTTTTAACTTTTTATCTGTTAAAAGTTTCAATACAAAATTTACATTAGACTTATCTACAAGAGGAACAGTATTTATTGCATCTTCCATTATTTTTTCATTATTATAGAATTCTTTATTATCCAATATAACATTTATTACTTTTGCTTGTTTTTGAGTCAAGAAATAAGGACTTGAATAAACAAGTTTTCTTGAATATTTTTTGATATTTTGGTTTTCCATCAACTCATCATTATCTACGATTTTTTTGATAATTTGTGCTCTTTCTGGACCAACAAATTCATCATATCTATTTTCTGTAAGTCTAAACATTTTTACTGCTTTTTCATTGTCATAAATTTCGTTCTTTAAGTTTTTGTACTCTTTTTCTGAAAGTTTTGGTGCGTCTGGAATAATTTTATCTAAAGATTCTCTATGCATATCAGATATTTCTTTTTTTATTAAT
>SAMEA3663118__coassemble_245_pt1 | contig 19837 bp, 10 predicted proteins | sample SAMEA3663118__metabat2_high_PE_014 | metagenome-assembled genome bin SAMEA3663118 (sample SAMEA3663118) | pig gut metagenome | biome: pig gut; feature: pig-associated habitat; material: faeces | place: Denmark | collected 2012
AATTATGCAATGAAAATAATTTATTGAATTTTAAACTTTTATCCAAAGATAATAAAATAAACGCTGTGCTTGGTTATTATAAAAGAAATCATGTTATGACAACACCTATTTTTGGCTACGATACAACTCTGCCAAAAGATGAAGGATTATATAGAATGCTATCTGCTCAATTGGTACTTGAATCCGAGCAGAACGGATGCACTATAAATATGAGCTCGGGTGCAAGCAAATTTAAAATATATAGAGGCGCAATATCCTCTATAGAATATTCTGCCCTATATTGCTCTCATTTGCCTTTTTATAGGAAATTAGGATATAGGCTATTATTTTTTGTAATTAATAAAATCGCTATTCCTATGATTAAAAGTCAAAAATTATAAACTTTCATACCATTCTTTTAAGTCTTTTCTTTTGACTTTACGAGTTGAAGTTTTAGGAAGTTCGTTCCTATGCAAAACTACAACAGTTGGTGCTTTGTATGGAGCTAAATTTGTTTCTGATAGTTTTTTAACTTCATCTTCAAGAATTTTTTGTATTTCTTCATCTGATTTCTTTAATAAATCATTAGATGGAGTTATAATTGCGTCTACTTCTTCCGTTCCTGCTTTATTTCCCGATTTAATCGTTAAGGACATTGCGCAGACTTCTTTTATTATATTTGATGTTTCCAGCACTGCCTCAACATATTCTTGGAATATCTTTTTGCCGCAGTTCTTTGTTTTACTTCCGCCATTAAATGCTCCTATTGCTTTGAATATATTATAAATAGATATAAAACTCAAATTTATTTTATATTTGAATCCTTGTTTCTGTTTGAATCATTAGGTCATAGCGATTTTCAACTTCATTTTGAATAGCACTATATAATTCCATTTGTCTTAATGGGTCCTCAATTGTTATAGCCAAAGCATATGGAACTTCGAAATCGTCAGTAACATCCCATCTTGTATAAAGTTGTAACCACAGTTCCCAGTCTCCAGGTTGAATTGTATAAAATACATTTTCAAAATGTTGATATGGCTGCCACTTTCTACGACCAGTTATTGTCTTAGCTGGATTTGCATTTGTATTTTTCCCTGTCGAACTTAATTTATGCAAACTTGCATCAATAAATGTCCCTAAATATTCTTCTCCTTTTTGATAGTCAGTTATTGGATCTGACAAGCAAGTTATTTTAACTATAAATGGATATTTTCTTGGTTTCTCAGATGTGAGCTCTGGAATATAAAATTTTACTCTTTGCTTATTTAAGCGATTCATTGTTCCGGTACATAAAAATGTAACTTTTGATTCTTCTGAGAACAAAGCATCTTCAATGTTACATATACCATTGCCGTATAATTTTTTGTAAAAGCTTTTGTCTTCTTCTTTAAGTCCTTCTGCTTCCCATAATTGTTTAGCTGAATGTATTATTAGTAATTTAGTTAATAATGGTGTCATACCATTATTATTATTTACATATCTTATTATTTGTGCTGCGTTGGATGCAATAACAGGAGCCGCAAAACTTGTACCTGATGTAGTAATAAATTGTCCGTTATTTGAAATTGCAGTAATACCAAAGTTTGTTTTATTTGCAATTGAAATATTTCCACCATATGCAACAATGTCAGGTTTCTCATTTTGCGCAAACCCATGACCTATTCTTGAATACGGAGAGATTTCATCTTTGCCGGTTAAGCTGTTAGGATCATTTTCATTATTTATAGCACCAACAGTTAACGCAAGAGTTGCTTCTGCAGGACTTGCAATTATAGCATCATCGTCATCTAAAATATTAGCATAGTCATCCGTAAACTGCCAAAGATTATGGTTGCCAGCTGATATTGTAAATATTATTTTATATTTATGAATTAATGCATCAATTTCATATCCTAACAAACTCATTGTATTTTGGTCTATTGCTTTTGAACTATTAACAGACAAATTAAAAATTTGGGCTTTTTCGTGATAGTGCTCTACTATATACTTGATTTTTTCAATTAAATTATCTTCAGTAAGCGTTTCTGTATCAAAAATACAAGCATCGATAACTCGTGCTTTCGGAGTTAAAATCCCTGTTTTTAATTGTACATCAATGTTTTCGCCAAAAATTACTCTTGATGCAACAGCAGTTCCGTGTTGGAAATTATTGTATTCATTGTGTTCATAAGAAAGATGTTCCGACACAAAAGGTTCAATTTGAGGACTTGCCGAAAAGTCTATTCCTCCATCTATTACTACTACGCAAGGTAATGATTCTGGTTCTATATTTTCATCTACACTATATTCCAAATTACCTGTGAGTTTTGATTCGCTTGGTTCGAAAGTATAAGATGCAGTTTCTTCAATTCTATATATTGCATCGTCTGCAGATATAGTATCAATATCCTTACCGGAAACTTCAAATCTTGCAACAACCATACCATTTGTTAATTGATAAGGCTCACGAATAAGATTTCCGCCAATATTTTTAATATTCTGTTTAAAGTTTGAAATAGTTGCCAGATATTCTTCTGCTGACAGTTCCGGCAAAAAAACTGCCTGTATATCAAATTTTTCATCTTTTAAAGCAGTATTTTTTGCCACTTCCTTTATATCAGATATTTGTTTATCCTCAATTTCAATAGGTGTTATTGAATCAATAAATTGGAATTCAGATTTATTTTTACTTGTATTTTTATATTCTCTAACTTTGTTCTCAAACTTATTAAAATCTGAAATGACTGCTGATGCAATTGCTTGATTTTTATTTTTTATAGCATTTATACGGATTTTATTATTTTCTAAAAATTCTCGCCTATTTTTGTCTTGAAACTTCTGACTTTCATGTAGTTTTATTTCAAACGCAACTTTATTAGTCCCTAAAGAAGATGTTACAGTTGAATGTTTTGTAATAATATGCTCCATCCCATCTAAAAGTAATTGACCGTGTGCACCAAAATTCCTTGGAACCGGCTTAGTTCTTCCTTGCGGGTCATACTTTACTATTTCAATATCTCCCTCTTTGATAATTAAGTGTGAATATTTTGGATTTTGTGGTGCCATATTATTTTACCTCCATGGTTTTAAAACGATGCGATAGTGTTGATTTTGGTATCCCTGTAATATTTTCAAGCTCTCTTAATGAAAGTCCTTTTTTGCTTAGTTGGAATGCCCAATTTATCAATGCATCTTTTGAATTATCAAATTTTTCAATTACAAATATGCTATTGATAAAATCTTCCATTGTTATTTTATTTGCTTTATCTCTTAGCAAATATGTCTTGATAACTTGATTAACTAAATCTTTTAGTCTTGAGGTACTCATTCCTTCAGTGAATTTTAATAAGCGTGGATAATCTATTTCTACGCAATCTTTATATTCTTGCAACATTTTATTAATAAATTCTTGTCTGTATGCAGCTGTCGGTTCATCAACAGCAATTGCGACATCAAATCTACGCCAAACGGCAGGATCTAAAAGATGTTGATGATTTGTTGCGGCTATTACTAATATATCTGGAGGTAATAAATCTAAATTTTGTAGAAGCGTAATAACAATTCTTTTTAATTCTCCTACTTCTTGACTATCATCACGTTTTTTACCTATTGAATCAAATTCATCAAGAAATAAAGCATATTCGCCAGATTTTATGGCATCAAATATTTTTCGTAAATTTGTACTGGTTTGCCCCAAATAAGATGAAAATAATGAATCCAATCTTACATATGCAACTTTTTTGCCTAAAGCTTTTGCTAGAGCAAGTCCCATAACAGTTTTGCCACAACCTGGTGGTCCATAAAACAATATTCTTTTTGTTGGATGGATTCCAGCATTTTCAAGTAGTGCAGATTTTTTCGTTTCTTCTATTATTTGGTCAATTGTCTTTTTCATTTTTTCAGAAAGAACTAAGTCGCTAAATGAAATACTTGGGTCAATTATTTCCATTAAACTTAATGAAGAGTCTTTGTCTTTTGGTGGTTGCAATAACGTAGTAGTATTAGCATTGTTTAGATTAAAAATTGGTCCCGTTGATTGTAAAAAACTGTTTTTAATATTTGATTTTTTTGTATTTTTTTTATTTTTTAAAATATCGTTAATTTTATTTACAAAATCATCATTGCCTTTTTTGCTTTCATCTTGGACAAGTTCTTGGACAGCATCCATAAAAGAAGATTCATTTTTAAAGTAAGATTCTATTATATTAAGAACAAGAGCTGCTCGCATTTTTATTTCCTATATTGGACAGTATTGGACAACTATATTTATATTATGACATAAATCCTTAATTTGTCAAGACCATACCGTTTTATCATATTGGACAGCATTGGACAATATATTTTGTTAAATTATACCATCTCCATCTCATAGTTAATTTAATCTTGTTCTGTATGTTAAATTACAGGGAGTTTTAAGGAAAGTATGCCAGATTTTAGGGGAATTGAGGCTATTTTTTAGTGTTGAGATTGGTGTACTGCACCTATTTATACTGCTTGGTTGTCGGCATTAAACGTGTCTGCGTGTTTTGCCTTCAGATTTCAATCTTCCAGCAAAAACACTTCGCACTCTGCCGACAATCCGCTTTTCTTGCACTATTTTGCACTGATTTTCCATAAAAATTACAAGATTTACCTCAAAGCCCTAATATATTTAGGTTTTAGCAATGTACATTTTAGGATAAAAATATTTTATCTTTCATTTTGATATGTGTTGAAATGTCTCTGAAATTTTAACGATTTTGCTCTCTGTAGAATATGAATAAAATTTTTCAGAAATACTAAATAATATGTACAAAAGAAAAATCTTTGCAAGCATGCATAGTAAAACAAAACATAAGGCGATATGTTTTATACTCTATTAATTTGTTTAATAACAACTTTTCTATTTTTAACAGGAGTTTGTACCCGTTCAATGTGTTTTTTATCTTTTCCTATTGCCCATTTAAATCCGAAACTCAATGCAATACCGTTACGTCCGCCATTTCTTATCATTGCTTGTACAAATCCGGTAAATCTATCCTGATATGTCTTTTGAATACCAACTCCATATTCAACATAAGGTTTTATACTCATTTGAGGCAAAGATACATTATTTGCCGTAACTTTAGTATCATTTAATAAGTTCCAAACCATACCTACACTTGCATAAGGCTGCCAACCGTTTTGCAAGTTACCAATAAACTTGACAGCAGGATGAAGCTGAATAGTATGTAACGGGTCAGATTCTATTTTAACTCCGGCTGAATTTGTATAATCAAATGTATTAATGAATGAATATGACATCATATAGCTTGGTTGTATTATAAATTTCCCGTCATTAAATTCAAAATTATAACCTGTTTTGCTCGCAATACCTGCCATTAAAGTAGTGAAATTTTCAGACCCATACATAGTATTACTTTCACCGACATTTGCTCCTGCATTAACTGTTACTGCCGTAAAGAAATTATTCTTGTAGAATGACTGTGTTATACCTAAAATACCACCATTTGTATATGTAGAAACACCGGAATAATGCTGTGAACTTCCGTTATATCCAATATAAGGTGTTACAACAGTCCCCCAACCGTGTTTTAATTGTTGATAGGCAGAATCTCCACCAACCAATGTCCCATATGATTGAACATCAACTCTTGGACCGTTTGACAAGTGTATATTTTCAAATGTTGTGTATGGCTGATACCAAAAACCAGCTTCCCTTGAATATTCTGTCTCGTACGGTAATCCTTTATAATCCCGAATTGCATATCGATTTGCCATATTCATTCTGATTTTTTTAGGTAACGGCATAAACGAATAATCCGCATGTCTGAATGCATAATTAAAAGTTTCATTAATTGCTGTATAAGCTCCGACTTGTGAATTTACAGAACCGGATAATACTGCAGGGTTGAAATCACCGGAACTGCTACCGCCTCCTCGTGCAAAAAGAAAAGTTCCGTCATTTGGATTATAGCTTACATAATATTTATAAATCGGTGCATAAGTCGTTGTCTGATAAACATTTTCGGTATTTTTACCAATTTGAGTAATATCTGTTTGAACATTATTTTTAAAACTATCGTACGCAAACGGTATATATGTGTTCTTATTGACTGCATCAGATAATAAATTAATACCTTTAATATTTATTAAACCGTTAGTTACCGTCGTTGAAGCCGGTAATCTATCCATTGATGAATTTGCTAAATCCGCATCAAGCAAAAGATTAACATTACCTGTCAGATTGAAAGAATTGGCAGATAAATTATTGACACTATCATTAATTAGGTTTAATGTACCAGAATTCATTGATACATTGTTAAACATATTATTCATGTTTATAGCAGTTACATTCAAAGTAGCGTTATTTACATTTAAAGTCCCTGCAATAGCTGCACCTTCACCTAATGTTAAATTATTATCTACTTTTGTTGTACCTGAGCCATTAATATTTTTATTCAAAGTACCTGAAAGGGTAATATTTCCGTCGTTAGTAATTGTACCGGTTAAGTTATTAGCATTTGCAATCACATTTCCGCTGTTAGACAGATTTCCTATATTAGCAGCTACATTTAATTTACCTGTTGGTGCAACATTTACAGCTTGAGATATTGTTGCACTGTTTGTTACTGTTCCTGTTATATTTGTCGTTCCGGAACCCGTAACAGAAGAAGTTAATGTTCCAGCGTTAAGTGTCAGGTTGTTGTTATTTTCAATACCGTTAGTAGCAGTAATATTGCTTGCATCTGAGTTGATAGTACCAGAGTTTGTAATTTTATTTGTAGCTGTAATTGTTCCGTTATTAGTTAGGCTACCGGTATTTGTTATTGTTGTTTGAGTTATTGCTCCTGTATTTTGGGAATTTCCAGCAATTGAGAGGTTACCTGAACCGTTTATTGTAGCATTATTTGTTAACGCATTTACGGAAGATGTACCGTTATTAGTTATGATACCGTTATTGGTTGCTGTTGCGGATATTGCTATACTATTTACAGTTAAGTTCCCGCTATTAGATAGTGTGTTTTGTGTTAATGAATTTATTTGGACATTCGACAATGTTTCAATTTCTGTAGAGCCTGTTCCTGTAATATTTGTCCCGGTTGTATTGCCTTTTAGATTTAATTTACCGGCATTAGCTATTTCGCCTTCAATTTCAGCATTTTCGATTGTAGTTTTAGCATCAGAGCTTGTTGCATTTATTATTTTACTGTTAGATGTTATTTTCACATTTTGAATTGTCAATTTATTAGCATTTGCAATAGTAATTCCTTGGTAGTTACCCATATTTATTGTAGAAATATTTTCACTGGATTTTGTACCTGAAATAGTGAGATTATCGGCTAATGTACCTAGGTTTTGAGTTACATTATATACTGCAGTTGCGTCTGTTGTCGAGAAGGTCTTATCTGTTGTGCCTGATACTGTATTTTGTACTATTAAAGCTAACGTATCGAGGTCATCTGTGAAAACAGTATCTCCGACAATTGTTCTATTAACTTCATATTTAATAGAATCATTAACAGTTGCTCCTGCAGATTTCACAGCGGAAATTTTTTCGCTGTATGTATCTTGTCTAGTCCAACCACCGAATTTATCTGACCAGTTAACATTTGCGACTAGGTTTTTAGTTCCGGTTTCTGTTTTTGTTTTCATTCCGGTTTGTTCAGTTAATGAAATACCGACTCCACCGCTCGTTATTTGGATTGTTTTTGTTTCATATATGTTTGCTGTTGATGTTGCATTTAATGTTAATTCAAGTATTCCATTTCCTGACGTGCTTTGAAAACTATCCGCTTTTGAATTACTCCAATCAACATCTATGGTCGCTTTACCATTACCTGTAATTGAATTAATTTCGTAATTAGTATAACTTCCGTCAACAGTTGAAACTGTTTTATTGTTTAAAGCTAAAGTACCGGAAATACTTGCATCCCTACCTAATGTTAAAATATCCTCGTTTATTATCGTTGTTCCATTTCCCTTAATGTTTGAGTTTAGAGTTCCGTTATTTAGGTAAAGGTTGTTTTTATTATCAAGTGTTAGTGCAATATTAGATGCCCCGATATACAAATCTCCATTATTTGTCGCAGTACCTGTTCCATCCAGTTTACCGTTAACAATATTTTTGTTGTTAAAGTTTAATATTCCACCATTATTAGTTATAACAGAATTTGTGCCTCTTAAATTTACATTTGATATATTTAGAGTAGAGCCTTCATTTAAGATAAAACCATTATTATTATCCAACCCGATTACGGATAATTTACTATTATCTGCAACACCATTAATTGTTAAATCATTTACAACTGTTCCAATGTCTGTAATTGCACCATATACATCATTTGCCGTATTAAAATTAAAGACTTTTCCATTTGCATTAAGGTTGCTCAATTCATGCAAGCTATCCAATAATACTTGATCTTTCACAGCAATCGGAACTCTTTGAATATCACTTTCGCGAAAACCTATAGATACATTGTCATCTAAAACAGAGAGGCTTCCCTTAATTATAAAGTCTTTTTCGGATTCATAAAACCTGTCATTAAAATTCACTACCTGAGTTATGGTATCTTTGACAGTATCCGTTACCTGACCAAAATCATATAACTGACTTTTAATTGCATCGCTCAAGCTCAATGTAAGAGTGTTTGAATCCGGATACAAAATTTGAACGCGGAAATCTTTATCTTGAGGAGTAATACCGTTCAAGAAATTTATAGAACCTATTTTAACCACTCCGGCAGAACCTGTTCCCGCCGTAATTGTATCAGTCATACCATTAAAAGCATCAACATCAATATTATATGACATATTTGTATCAGACGTTAATGTTTTGATATTATAATTATCAATGGCAGAATTTTGAAGATTTATCGTTCCTTTAAGTGCAGATAAATTTGCGTTTGCAAAAGTGTTTGTATTAAAAGTTAAAGTTGTTAATGCATCATTTAAAGTTGCATTAGCATTATCTACTGTTCCGTCAACAATAACGTTATTTCCTGAAAAATTCAATTGATATGGGTTTGAATTTGATACAATGTTTCCCTTAAGTTGGGCATTATTAAGATTAATAGTATTATTTGCACTCTTTACCTGAATTACAGGATTGTTAGACGTAGAATCTGTTAAAGTTGCATTGTTTATATTTATTTTGGTATTTTCATTTGATAATTCAAAGCCTGTTTTACCTGCCAGATCAACAACTGACACACTTGAATCGCCTGAATAACCGTTAATTGACAATACTCCGGCTTTTGTTTTACCTAAGTTTTCTAATAAAGTATGTGTGCCTGCCGTATCAAATGTGAATTTCCTTTCCTCACTTGTTTCTTTTTGGTTAATAAGTTGCAAAGCATCATAAAAACCGTCTTTTAAAAACTTAATACTATCATTTGTCGTTGTTTTTGTAGCTAAAGAAATTCCGTTTTCTTGTTTTAAATAACTTTTTGAAGAATATACTGTGTTTTCTATTTCACGGACATCCTTAACCACCTTTAAAACACCATCAGCAATTTTAAGCTGCAAATTATCATTTCCTGCTGTATTCTTTAAAATTTGTATAATTAAGCTATCTGCTTCCGTAGAACCTATAATATTAAAATTATTTAGTAAGACAGTTCCTTTAGAGCCGGCATCGGTTGTTGTAATTGTATCTGCTTTACCATTTGTCAAATCAACATCAATATTCCACTTCGCAATATTTGACGATTCGGCTTCTGTATTCAGACTGTTAAAAGTATAATTTTTTATTGCTCCGTCAACCAAGTTAATTGAAACTTTTCCAGCTTGAACATCCGCATTCTTAATATCATTATAAAGGCCGACAACTCCGGTGTTGTCACCTGTTATTAATACATCGTAACCTTTCACACCGTCAATATTATCGTACAAACTAATAACACCATGGTTTGTGGCTTTAAGAGTTAATACTGCATTAACATTATCAACGTATATGGCATTGTCATTTTTATTATTTCCGATTTGGACATAATTACCTTTGAATAATGTATTTTGCCCGTTATCTGCGACAATAGAGATATTCATTTTTGTATAAATAGCACCACCCAGTGCACGTGAGCTGCTGTTAACAGAAATATAGTTGTCTAAAAAATTTCCCGAAATAAGTACCCCGTCATTTCCTGCATTATATATTGCACCACCGAGAGCAGTTACGGTATCTAAATTATCTTGAGCAATATGGTTTCCTGTAAAATTGCCGGATATTGTCAATATTTTTCCGTTGTTATATATAGCTCCACCGAAAGCTTCTGAATTATTTACAACAATATAGTTATTATTGAAATTGCCGGCAACAGAAGTTATTTCAGATGATGCACTGTTTTCGACAAAGTTTGCAATTGCACCGCCATACTGGTCTGAATAATTACTGTTAAAATCCGCATCAATAGAGTTGATTGTTCCGCCTTTATTTGCTATAGCACCACCCACAACTTTACCTGTTGCCCAACTGTTAGTTGTATGGTTTGATGTAAATTCACCGCTGATAGATTTTATATTTCCTTGATTGAATATTGCACCGCCTGATGAACCTGCCATATTAGCAGTGAATATACCGTTTATTGTATTTGCATTATTTGTACTTGAATTAGAAATCACACCACCTGATGATGCAGCAATATTATCGATAAAGTTACCATTATCTATTGTTATTTGAGAATTTAGATTTATTGCTTTAATAACCGAACCGCTATCACTTTTCGCAGATATTATTTGAACATTTTGTAATGTTAAAGCGGATTCTTTTCTTAAATCAAATAATCCTTTATTATTTGCATCTAAAACAGAAGAAATATTAGACTGCCCAATAACTGATAATTTTCCTGCACTTGCCGTATTCAATGTTTCATTTATTTTATATTGTTGATTTTCAGCTATACGAAATTCTTTTTCTGCACTTGTTTCCAACCCAAGCCATAATGAAAAAGTATCACCCAAAATTTCTTTTTTAACTTCACTATCCCATTCCAATTTTTCAATTTGCAGTTTTATTGAATCATTTAATGTTTGAGTTGTTGCTAAATCCACACTGGAAAATAAATTTCCCGTATAAATACTTTTGTAATATTTATCAGAAGCATTAGTTATAGGATTAATAGTATCATTTATTGCGGTTGAAATAACATTATGCTGAGCTTGTTGTAAGTTATCTCCTAATTTAAGTTGAAGTGTTCCTCCAGAATTGTTGAATAATATCTGTTTTACATAGGTTACGTTATAATAGCTATCACCACCATCTGTTTTATCTGCAATAAAATGAATATCCGACAAAGTTACAAATCCGGAAGATGAATTAGTGGTAATTGTATCCGCTTGTATATTATTCTGCACATTATCTAATTTTAAATCAATAAGATAATTCGTATTAGTAGAATTTAAAGATAAAAATTCGTAATTATGATACTTTGAATCCGCAAAATCAATATCAACATCTTTAGTTGTTATGTTTGCGTTTTTAATGTCGTTGTAAAGTTTTAATGTCCCGCCATATTCACTTTCTATATTGACATTATACCCTGCTTTCCCGTCAATATAGTCGTCAATTTGAATTATTTTTCCGCTTTTGGGTTTTAAATTTAAAGTTGCTGTGTCACTGTCAATATAAATAGCATTGTAATTTCTATCCCTATTGTTAAGCAAAGTATAGTTACCGCTAAATAATGTACCGTTTTTCCCTGATGTAACAGTTAAATCTTTAGTCGAATAAATAGCACCACCCAAAGTTAAATTAGCATTAGTTCCTTCTGAAAATACATAATTATCTTTAAAAGTTCCGGAAATTTCATCTATTATACCTGAATTATAAATTGCACCGCCGTATGCTTTACCGTTCTTTGTATTAATAAAGTTTCCGATAAAATCACCCGAAATTGATTTAATATAACCATCTTTCTTTGCTTCCACTCCACCGGTTTGAGTATTTGCTATTGCTCCGCCAAAAGAATTATTTAGCAGTAATGTTGAATTTTTTACCGCAGATGATGATGTATTTGTATTAAGTAAATAATTGTTAGTAAAAGTACCGTCTATTGAATTTATTGTACCTGCCGCATTTAAAATTGCACCACCGGTTTGTATAGCATAGTTGGATTGAAAATTCCCTATAATTTTGTTGATTTTAGCTGTGGAATTGGCTTCTCTATTTGTAATTGCACCGCCAAAATTATATGAATAGTTTTCAATAAAAGTTCCGCTTATGTTATCAATATAAGTTGGTCTGTTTGCATAATATCCATATTGAGTAATTGCTCCACCAATAGAAGTATTGGCGCCTTTTGCCCGAACAAAATTCCCTTTGAAATAGCAATTTTCAATATTCCCATAGTTTACTTCCGCCCAAATTGCTCCACCTTCTTGAGCCGAGGAATTATTTATAAAAACAGAATCTTTTATATTAAAATCAATAGTTTGAAGCCCAATAACACCGCCATCTGTAGGTGCGAAGTTATTTGAAAACACAGAATTTTCAATTACAACTTTAGCATCATCATAATGAGTAACTGCACCGGTATAATTTTGAGTTGTAATAGGACCACCCCAAGAACCGTATGTAGCATAATTATTGTTAAAACTTGAAATAATATTATAATCTTTGTCAACCTGACCAATATTTTTTATTGTTAAATTTGTTTTGGTGTCTAAAAGCAGAGCAAAATTTCTCGAACTTGATATCCCATGTAAATTACCATCAATACTAACTTTTTTACTTCTAATTGATAAATCCATAATCCCTGACATATCAATATTATTAGAAAGCACTATCGTATCGAATGCAGTTGCCGAATTTATTGCGGCTTTTAATTCTGAAGCATTTGTTACATTAATAGTATCAGCAAAAGCACTGCTATTAGCACTCATACAAGCAAGTACCATAACTATTGTTACTAATTTATACTTCCTCAACTTCTTACTTTTAAAATAGTGTACCATAACAACTAAATTATACATCAAACAAAATTATAGGAACAAGCCCAAATTTTAATTATAGAGCCTATGAGTCTAAAGATACAGAATCTACAAACTTGAACAAATTGATGGAGTGAATTTTTAATAAAAAACATCTCCATCTCATAGTTAATTTAATCTTGTTCTGTATGTTAAATTACATTTTCCTTATCTTCAAGGAAATTTTATTATGAAAAAGAAAATAAATGCATTTTTAGAAAATACTTATGTTGATAATTTTCTCATTGGATTAATTATTATAAATTTTTTAGTCTTTATATTTCAAACCGATATCAACTTTTATAATTCATACAAATCAATAATAAACAAGTTTGAATTCATTTCAGTATTAATCTTTTCAATCGAATATTGTTTAAGAGTTATTTCACTCAACAAATTCAAAAACATCTTCAAACCAATAATGATAATAGATTTTTGTGCAATATTTCCGTATTATATATCTTTCATAACAATTAATACCGTATTTTTAAGAATTCTAAGGTTATTAAGAGTCTTTCGAATAGCAAAACTTGCTAGATATACAAACGCATTCAATAGAATGGCAAAAGCATTTTTAAAACATAAAGATGAAATAATAGTTGCCACTATAATATTTATTATAGGTCTAACTTTTTCCTCAATTGCAATTTATTTTGCTGAAAATCAAACCGGCAACATTGCATTTTCTAGCATACCTAGTTCTTTTTGGTGGGCTATCGTAACATTCACAAGCATAGGTTATGGTGATGTTTATCCAATTACAACTATTGGTAAATTTATTGGTGCTTTTACTGCGATAATGGGAGTAGGTTTACACGCATTACTAATCGGTGTAATCGGTTCGGCATTCATCGACATGACTAAAAATGATTGCCAATAATCACACCCTCTTAACAAAACTTAATAAAATATAATATTGATTGTTTTTCTACAAATAATTTAGTTGTCTAAATATTTTTCTCAAAATATAAACATTTTTATTTCGAGAATAGTATTTATAACCATTTTTTATATTTTTTTCTTAATTTTTTATAAATCAAAAAAAATATACAATTCTTAAACTATTCTTAATATGAAAACATATTGACGTTAATACAAAATAGACTTTATAATTATAGTTGTTCAATCACAAACAGTAACATATATATAGGAGGAAGTATGACCGAATTTACATACAAAAGATTAGACGGTAAAAACTACACTGATGAAGACATAAAAACAATCATCAAAGAAAATAATATAAGATTTATCAAACTTCAATTCGTTGATATTAATGGACAAGTTAAAAATATGTCTGTTCCTGCTCAACATATTGATAAAGTTCTTTCAAACGAAATCATGCTTGATGGTTCTTCTATCAAAGGGTTCAGAAGCATTGAAACATCTGATATGTTTTTCTATCCTGATAAAAATACTTTTGAAGTATTACCTTGGAGAAGCGAAGAGGGTTACCAATCAGCAAGAATTATTTGCGATATTTACAATGCTGATGGAACACCTTTTGAAGGTTGTCCTCGTTGCAACCTAAAAAGAGTTATGAATGAAGCTAAAAAACTTGGTTTCACTATGAACATTGGACCAGAAGCAGAATTCTTCCTATTCTCAAAAGATGAGAATGGAAACATTACAACAACAACACAAGACAATGCTGGTTATTACGATGTAGGTCCAGAAGATTTGGGAGAAGATGTTCGTTCTGATATTGTTACAACACTACAAGATATGGGATTTGATATCGAAGCCTCACACCACGAAGTTGCTGATGGACAACACGAAGTTGACTTTAAATATGCAGATATTTTAACTGCAGCAGACAATGTTGTTACATTTAAAGTTGTTGTTAAAGCAATTGCTGCACTTCATTATCTACACGCAACATTTATGCCAAAACCAATCTTCGGTATCAATGGTTCTGGTATGCATTGTAATGTTTCATTATTCAAAGATGGTCAAAATGCATTCTTTGATGAAAATGCTGAATACAAACTATCTGAAACTGCAAAATATGCCATCGGTGGTATGTTGAAACATATCAAAAGCATTACTGCAATTCTTAACCCAACAGTTAACAGTTACAAAAGACTTGTTCCAGGTTATGAAGCACCAGTATATTTAGCTTGGTCATTAGCAAACAGAAGTGCTTTACTAAGGGTTCCTGCAAAACGTGGAGTTGCAACAAGAGTTGAATTACGTTCACCAGATCCATCTTGTAATCCATACCTAGCATTTGCTACAATTCTTGAAGCATGTCTTGACGGTATTAGAAACAAAATTGATCCACCTGCTCCTGTTGAAAGCAATATTTATAAATTAACTTCTAAAGAAAGAAAAAGACAAAAAATCGATTCTTTACCAGGAACATTAAAAGAAGCCGTTGATATGTTTAGTAAGTCACTTGTTGCAAATGCTGCACTCGGACAACATATTATGGGTGAATTTGTCACTGCCAAAGAAAAAGAATGGGATTCATACAGAACTGCTGTTACCCAATGGGAATTAAATAAATACTTAGCAAGGTACTAATTTCTCGACAATATAAATGATTTTATGGGAGAATAATTAATTCTCCCATTTTTTGTTAAAATTTATTTAAGAGGTATATTTTGATTCAACTAATTTATTTTACAGGTAAACCAAAAAATTATTCTAAAATTGATGATGTTGTTTCACGTTCTGCTCAACCACAAAAAGAAGATTTTTCTTGGCTAAAAAAACAAGGAGTTACCGATATTTTCAATTTTAGAACAATGACAGTATCTGGATTAAACTTTGATGAAAAACAAGAAGTAGAAAATCTCGGAATGAAATATCATAATATTCCGAGCATTACGAACAAACCAAACGAAAATAATATTGATTCATTTCTTAGACAAATAGATAAAGTTAAACAAAATGATGGAAAAGCACATATTCATTGTAAAGCAGGTGCTGATAGAACAGGTATGTATGCTTTTATCTATAAATCAAAGAATCATATCGACAATAGTATAAATAACATAAAAGAATGGTTTATGTACGGACATAATAATAAACGTTATCCCAATTTAGTTGATTGGACTCAAGAGTTTGTAAAAAAGAGATTTTCGAAGTAAAATAAATAAGAGAAAATATCACTAGGGATATTATGTAGCAAAGGTATAAAAATGAAATATTCAAAATATTCAGCAGTTGTGGTAGGTAGTGGCATTTCAGGTCTATTTTGTGCGTTAAAAATCGCTCAACAAATCAATTTACCTGATGGATTACTTGTCATTACAAAATCAAATTTTGGTGAAAGCAATTCAAGATATGCTCAGGGTGGTATTGTTGGTGTTATGCATGACAATCTAGAAGATTCAGTTGAATTACACATTAAAGATACACTAAAAGCAGGTGCCGGACTTAGTGAATACGAAACAATAAAATTTATTTCTGAAAATTCTGATGAAGTTATCAATGATTTAATTGATTTTGGTGTGCAATTTGACCGTGATGAAAATGGTAAAATAACATATACTCTTGAGGGTGCTCACAGTATAAATAGAATTTTACATGCCGGTGGCGATGCAACAGGTAGTGTTATCGAAAAAACATTATGTCAAAGAGTTCGAGAAAATTCCAACATTGATATTTTAGAAGAAACTATCGTCACAGAACTATTAACTGATTCTGACGGTGAATGTAAAGGTGCAATCATTTATAATGATGATACAAAAGAATATGAAACTATTTATTCATCAGCAATGATTTTAGCAACAGGTGGTATTGGACAATTATACAAATATACAACAAACCCAACAGTTGCAACTGGCGACGGAATAGAACTTGCATACCAAGCAGGTGCAATTCTTCAAGATTTAGAATTCGTTCAATTCCACCCAACAGCATTAGCAATTGATGGCGTTAAAAACAGATTTTTAATATCTGAATCTGTTAGAGGCGAAGGTGCTAAACTATTGGATTGCAACAACGAAGAATTTATGTCTGAATATAGCGAATTAAAAGAACTTGCACCACGTGATGTTGTTACACGTGCAATTTGCGATAGAATGAAAAAAACTCATTCAGATAATGTTTATCTAAATGCAACAATTATACCAAAAGAAATGTTAGCGAAAAGATTCCCAACAATTTCTAAGGCTTGTAAAAGTGTAGGTATAGACATTTCAAAAGATTATATACCTGTAGCACCTGCAGCACATTATTATATGGGTGGCATCAAAGCAAGTATTGATGGTAGAACTTCTATTAGAGGACTTTATGCCATTGGGGAATGTTCATCTACTGGACTTCACGGTGCAAATAGATTAGCAAGTAATTCACTATTAGAATGTGTAGTTTGTGCTCACGAATTGGCAAATTATTTATCATTCACGAACCTTGTTCCACCTAAAAAAATAGACGAAACAATTATGGCTACAATTGATAAATATACTGAGCCTTTAAGTGATGAAAACTTTAATATAGATGATTTAAAATCCAGATTAAAAGATATTATGTGGAATTATGCAGGCATATTAAGAGATGAAAACTCTTTATTAAAAGGATTAGATGAAATTTATAAATTAAAGTCTGAATTTAGACGTGATACAAAATGTTTGAATAAAGATGAATATGAATACAGAAATATGTTATGTGTTGCTCAATTGATTATAAAATCAGCCTTAAAACGTCACGAGTCAAGAGGAGCACATTACAGAGTTGATTTTCCTGAAACGAAATCAGAAAGTATTCACAATTGTGTAATTAAAGGAGAAGGAGAACCAAGTTTTGTTAAATAGATTTTATATTGAAGAACACGTAAAAAAAGCACTACAAGAAGATATCGACTTTGAAGATATCACAACAGATAACTTAACTGATGACACAGATACAATGAAATGTTATTTAAACACTCGTGAAGATGGTGTATTCTGCGGTAAAGATGTATTTGATACAGTATTTAAAGTATTAACTGACAACATTAGCATCAAATTCTTCTTCAAAGATGGAGATGTCATCAAAAAAGGTGATAAACTTGCTGAAATTTCAGGTTCTGCAAGAGCAATATTAACCGCAGAAAGAACTGCATTAAATTATGTTCAACGATTATCTGGTATTGCTACAAAATCTAGACAATTCCAAGATGCAATTAGAGAATATGGTGTACGTATGGTCGATACTAGAAAAACAACACCAAATTTCAGAATTTTTGAAAAATATGCAGTAAAAGTAGGTAGCGGTTATGTTCATAGATTTAACCTTTCCGATTTAGCAATGGTTAAAGATAATCACGTTAGATTTGCTGGTTCAATCACTAATGCTGTTAAAAAATTGAAACAAAATATATCTCACGCACACAAAATTGAAGTTGAATGCGATACTCTTGAACAAGTAAAAGAAGCGTTGAGTTGTGAAGCAGATATTATTATGTTGGATAACATGACAATTGATATGATGAAAGAAGCAGTAAAAATTATTGACCATAAAGCAATTGTTGAAGCAAGTGGTAATGTTAATTTAGATACATTAAAAGAAATTGCCGCAACTGGCGTTGATATCATTTCATCAAGTGCAATTGTTGCAAAAGCACCAACTCTTGACTTAGGACTAGATTCTTAATCTTGTAAGCAAATTTATTTTTTACAGGTATTTATAACTATATACTATAAAAAAGTATGTATATTATTGTGTTGTATGAAAATTATATGGAGTAAAGCATTGTTAAACGAAAAATATAAAAGTATGTTAAATCAAAAATCTGTTATTAGAAAAATGTTTTATTACGCATTAAACAGAGGTAAAGAAATAGGTTATGATAATGTTTTTGATTACAGTTTAGGTAATCCATCAGTACCTGCTCCAAAAGAATTTGACAATGCAATTATCAAATTATTAAAAGGTAAAGATAGCCACAAATTACACGAATATAGTCCAAATTTAGGTATTCCTGAAGTTCGTGAAGCAGTTGCACAATCTTTAAATGAAAGATTTGATATGAATTATAAAATGGAACATATTTTTATGACATCAGGTGCAGCAAGTTCCATTGCTCACGCATTGAGATGTGTTACTAAACCTAATGATGAAGTAATTACATTTGCACCTTATTTCCCAGAATATATTCCTTATGTAAATCTAACTGGTGCAATTTTAAAAATTGTTGAACCTGATATTTCATCATTTCAAATCAATTTTGAAGCATTTGAAAGTATGCTAAACGAAAAAGTAAAAGCAATTCTAATCAACTCACCAAACAATCCAACAGGAGTTGTTTATTCAAAAGATACAATAAAAACATTAGCAAATATTTTAAAAAGAAAATCTAAAGAATACGGACATGAAATCTTTATTATTTCTGATGAACCTTATAGAGAAATCTCGTTTAAAAATGTAAAAGTTCCATATATTTCAAAATATTATAACAATACAATTTCTTGTTACTCATTCTCAAAATCTATTTCTGTTCCTGGAGAAAGGATAGGTTATGTTGCAGTAAATCCAGATTGTTTTGAAAGTGAATTAATAGCACCTATGTGTGGACAAATTTCTAGAGGTCTTGGTCACAATTGTCCATCATCTATTATTCAACGAGCAATTATAGATGTATTAGATAAAACATCAGATTTATCTGTTTACGAAACAAATATGAACATTTTGTATAACGAATTTATGAAATTAGGTTTTGAATGCGTTAAACCAGATGGAACATTTTATATGTTCCCTAAATCATTAGAACCTGATGCAAATATTTTCTGTGAAAAAGCAAAAAAATATGATTTAATATTTGTTCCTGGAGATAGTTTTGGTTGTGCCGGACATTTCCGAATATCATATTGCTTAACAACAGATAAAGTTAGACGTTCATTAAAAAATCTAAATGCATTTGTGAATATTGAATATAAAAATAAAATAAACACAAATATAAAAAATAATGAATATATAGAAGTATAAGATTTATTTTATAGAACTT
>SAMEA3663118__coassemble_275_pt1 | contig 18293 bp, 11 predicted proteins | sample SAMEA3663118__metabat2_high_PE_014 | metagenome-assembled genome bin SAMEA3663118 (sample SAMEA3663118) | pig gut metagenome | biome: pig gut; feature: pig-associated habitat; material: faeces | place: Denmark | collected 2012
TACAAAGTTTCGTAATTTATATGTCGCTTCGGCCCTCTCTGCTGTCTTTGCAGAAATGGCAGTAACACTAGAATTTTCACCGACATTTATAGTAGTCGGAGTTTTACTATTAGCAATAATATTTACATTAGAAACATTTAAAACACCATTACCAACAACTTCTTCTGCTGTAACTTTGTCAGACAAACCATTTTTCAAATCAATATCAATAGCAATATTAGATGTTGAATTATTCTCAATAGATAATGTTTTCAATGCTAATGTTCCGATTCTACCGTTAGCAATATTCAAAGCTGAATTATTTACCATTTCCAATGAACATGCCTGCAAACTCTTTTCACTTTGTAGAGCAACAACACCAGAATTATTTTGAATAGTCATATTTTTAATATCACTTTCATTACTAATGTAAATATTACCCATTTTTGATATTTTTCCATCACCAGCAATATCATCATTTATATATATCCATTTATCATCATATGTTAACAAGTTTAATGTAGCATTGTTCAAATAAATAGAATTTGATTCGCCTTTTGCAGTATTACCTTTAAATACAACATTATCATTTTGAGCAATAATATTTACTGTACTATTTTTGTCAGCATAGATTGCACCACCTTGATCTGATGCAGTATTGTTAATGAAACTTGTATCTTGAATAGTTACATTACTATTTGTTCCAGCATAAATTGCACCACCATTTTGTGCCTTATTTCCAAAGAAACCAGAACTAATAATATTAACTTTACTTTTTGAACCAATATATAATGCACCACCATTACCTGAGGCAATATTACCATCAGAAGTTGTTTTACTTACTTCATCATATTGACCAAATTTAACTTGCTGTATTGTTAATTGATAATTTACCTTACCAGTATTTGTATAAATCGCACCACCGTTAACTGCAGAATTATTCACAAATAATGAATTATAAATACCACTTCTGTCATTTTTACCAGTATTATATATTGCACCACCATCACCTTTAGCGACATTGGAATCAAATTTAATATTATTCACAACCATATAACCATTGTTATAGATTGCACCACCATTCATTGATGCAGTATTTTTCGTAAAACTAGCACCATTAACATAGAATAAATAATTATTTGTACTATGATAAATCGCACCACCGTTCTTTGATGAGTTTTCAACAAAAATATTTGTATGTTTTGTTTCATTATAAACATCTAAATCTGTTTTACCTTCATCATTAATATTAATTTCACCAATTTGTAAGAAATATTCATTATAGATTGCACCACCAGAATTTACTGCAGAATTATTATGGAACTCAGTATTCGAGATTACTGCTTGTCCCTTATTATAGATAGCACCACCGGATTTTTTTGCGACATTTCCACCATAAGTAACATCTTTTTCTTTTGTCACAGTTTCATATATAGGTTTTCCGTCTTTATCAGTCTTTCCGGTATCAACCTGTTCTTCATAAGTTTCTTTTCTTGTACCACCAAAAATAGTATCAGAAATAGTTAATAAATTAACACTATATATAGCACCACCTAAATCTGCTTTATTAGAACCAAATGCTGAAGTTGACACATTTAAACCTTGAGGTTTTTCTTCAGTAGATTCAGTAATAGTTGGGTTATTATAAATTGCCCCACCTTTATTTTCAATTTTAGTAGAATCTGCAATATTAGATTCAAAAATAGCATTTGTTAATTTTACATAACCAGTATTATTAATAGCACCACCATTACAAGTAATCTTATTATTTGTAAATTTTACATTATCAGCAATAACTTTACCGGCATTATATATTGCACCGCCATTATCTGCTTTATTTGAATCAAAAATAGTCGTTGTATACTTTATATCATTATTTTCAGAAGAAGTTGAATCATCACCAGAAGATACTTTTTCATCTTTCTTTTCTACAATATTAACTTTTAAATTACCTGAATTATAAATGGCACCACCATTAGCATTTACATAATTACCCTTAAAAGTTGTACTATTAATTTTGGCAATATCATCAGATGTAGCAATAAGTATCGCACCTCCGTATGCATCTGCGTGATTGCCATCAAAAATTGCATTTTCTATTATTGTATTAGATGATGCTACATATAAAGCACCCGCATTTATACGACCATAATTATCCTTAAAGGTTGTACCATCTATTGTAACTTTCCCACCAAGCACAAGATTACCTTTTTTATCTTTTGTCGTTGAAGAACCAGCATAAATTGCACCTGCCCAGTATCCATCATTTTCATTAAATTCGCCACCTTTAATATTTATGGTTTTACTAGATAAAATAGCACCACCATATACACCTTCATTCTTTACAAATTTTGAATTTTCAAGTTTTAATACTGATGCATTATAAATTGCTCCACCAAAATTTGCTTTATTACCTTCAAAATAATCCTCTGTTGATGTAAAAGTACCCGCATTACTAAATATAGCACCACCATAAGATGACTCATTTTCCTTAAATTCATTTTTAGACGAAGTCATAACACCGGCCCAAAACATATATGATATATTACAAATTGCACCACCATAAGCACTTGCCAAGTTTTTATTAAAATGTGAACCTTTAATATCAAACGAACCATAATTATAAATAACACCACCAACAATGTTAATAACTTTGTTTGTATTATCAAAAGTTACATCTTCTAATGTTACTTTACCTGCATTATATATTGTTCCACCATATATTGCATAATTACCATTAAAATAAGTACCTTTTAAAGTTAATGTACCCACATTGTAAATAGCACCACCCAAAGTAGCAGTATTATTTTCAAACTTTGTAAATAATTTTGTTACATTTTCAGTAGTTGTTTTATCTCCATCTATTGCTTCGTCAGTATATGTGCCAGCATTATACAATGCACCACCATTTACGGCTTTATTATTTGTAAATATTGCGACTTTTTGAGTTAAAGTACCAGTATTATATATTGCACCACCTGCGACTTTTGCAGTATTTGACAAAAATGCATTATTTTCAAAAGTTACTTCACCGGCATTATATACGCCAGCCCCATTGTCTGCTTTATTTTTTTCAAACAATGATTTACCCACAATTGATGTAGTTTCTGTATCATTTGTATCACCGGCTTTATTTATATACATAGCACCGCCATTCACTGCACTATTTGCAATAAACTTTGTATTATAAATTCCTAATACACCTTGAGAATAAATTGCGCCACCATTCACTGCACTATTTTTCTCAAAAATAGTTGTTTGTGTTTCATCATCTTTTGAATTTATGTATAAATTACCTAATGTATAAATCGCACCACCGTCACCAACTGTAGTTTTTTCTGTTTTTTTAGTTTTTTTACCATTAGTTAAGTATGTTGTTGTTACAGTAGTAACTGTTGATTTAACACTATTTGATGTAAATTTAGAATTTTTTATAACTAATTTGTTATCCGTATTTTCATTACAAATAGCACCACCGGCTTGACTAGAAGAGTTTTTAGTAAAAGTACTATTAGAAATATTCAATTCAGCACTTGAAGAATTGTATATCGCTCCACCTTTACCAGCATACATTGTTATTTGTTTGCTAACTTCATTTTTAGTCTTATCATCTTTATATTTTTCTACATTTAAAACGACTTTGTTCTTTGCCGTATTACTTGTAAAAATACCTTTATCAATCGTTAATTTACCGGTTATATAATCTCCAATTTCAGTCAAATCAGAATAATTATAAACATGTCCTTTATATACGATTTGATTTTCTTTATCGATATTATTTTTATCTAAATAAATCAATGCTTGGTCATTATCTTTTAATAAAGAATCTTTATTTAATTTATAAACCGTATCTAAAACAACAATTTGTCCATTAGAGATTTCTGTAGGTGCTTTATAGTCACTAACTTTAGTATCAGCAGCAATTGTATAAATTTTACCATTAAACAATATTTCATTAGACTTTATATCTGAATTATGGTCATAATCTCTGCCATCTACAAGTTTATATAAAGTACCTCTAACAACAATTTGGTCTTCAGAAATTTGTGTTGAATCAGAAACATAATCTTTCAACTTACTTTCATCTATTTCAGATAAATCATAAACATAACCTCTATACGCAATTTGTTTTTCACCAAGAGGCTTTGTCGGATTATATTCACCCGCTTGTCTTTTACCATCAGTAACTTTAAAAATTTTTCCATTATAAACAAATTCACCTGTTGCTAAATTTGAACAAGCAACGTATTTTTCTGGATTTTCGACTTTGCTAACATCATATAATTTACCGTTATACAATATTTGATTGTCAGTAAGAACTGTTGTTGAAGTGTAATCAGACACAGTTATATTTTTATCTTCCAAATCGTAAATAAAACCGTTATAAACAATTTTATTTGCCATATTTGTACCAAATGAGAAATTTTTCATACTGCTTTGTGAAGAATAATCATAAACATAATTATGTTTATTGTCATTATTATAAATAATTTGTTTATTACCAATAGTTGTTATTGCAAAAGATGTGCCTAATTTACAAATTTTATTATTATATTCAATTTGTTTATCTTCCAAAAGTGTACCATAATTGAATATTGCAGCATAATATTTAGACTCATTATTTATATCTTCATTCGTAATAGTAAATGATTTGTTAGAATATGTCGCACTATTTGATGTAAACTTTCCTGATAGATATAAAAAACTTTCCTCTGAGGAAGAATTTACACCGATTGTACCAACATTATAAATCGCACCACCGTGTAATGCTGAATTTTTAGTAAATTCATTATATGCAATTTTTTCAACTTCTTTTTTCTTTACGATTTTTGTATATTTTTTAGAATCAAATATTATTGAAGAATTTGTATCATTATATATTGCGCCACCATAAAACGATTTATTCTTACTAAAAGAAGAACCTTTTATATCAGCACTAGAATATCCTGCATTATAAATAGCACCACCATAAGCAGTTGAAGAATTTGATGTAAAAATAGATTGAGAGATTATTGCATCTTTTAAATTATAAATCGCACCACCATTTATAGCCTTGTTTGAAGAGAATGTCGTTTTATCAATAGTCATATCCCCAAGGTTATAAATAGCACCACCAAAAGAACCAATTTCAATGTCATCACCATTCTCATCTTTATAAATTTTTCCAGTTGCAGTGTTTGAAGTAAATTTTGATGATGAAACATTCAAATCTGCATTGTTATATATTGCACCACCTTGAAGTGATGTATTTTTGTTGAATGTTGAACCAACAACTTTTGTATCAGATGCAATTTTTGAATAAATACCTGCTCCATAATCAGCCGTATTGTATGAAAAAGTCGTTTTGTTTACTGTTAAATCTCTTTCATTACAAATAGCACCATATACAGAATTATTATAAATAATGGTTGAAGAATCAATATTTGCAATTCCAGCATTATACAATGCCGAACCATATTGAGCATTGTTTGTATATTTTTGTTTTTTCTTAGCATTTCCAAAAGTAACTTTAGTTAAAGTTAAATTACCTTTTGAACCATTATAAATTGCGCCACCCTCATCAGCATTATTTAGAATAAATGTTGATGAAGTTATGTTCATTTTTGCATTATTATAAATTGCTCCACCTTGTTTTGCAGAATTGTTTTTCAAAGTAGAACCTGTCATACTAACAAAACCTTCAGCATTATAGATACCGCCACCAATTCCATTTTCAGCAATATTACCGTCAAATGTAGATTTGATAATAGAAATATTACCTTTGTTGTATATTGCACCACCTTTCAAATCACTATCAGCAACTTTTTCATCATCAGGTGTAGTACTTTTATTCTTTGCAGAGTTATTTACAAAATTAGATTTGTTAATAGTCAACGTTCCATTTTCATCATTATAGATTGCACCACCCTCAATGGCAGAAGCATACATAAATTTTGATGAATTGATAATCATATTTGCTTGGTTGAAAATTGCTCCACCTTGCTTTGCAGAAGAACCATACAATTCATCAATCGGAATTTTAACAATATCAATACCTTCAAAATTATCTCTAACATTTGAATAATCAGTTTTGCCAGCAACAGTCCATTTGTTTAATACTCCTGTACTAAAATAATTTTTCTTAGGTGCATAACCAAATGTTGATTTTGAAATGGTCATTGTACCAGTATTAAAAATATCGCCACCTTTGTTTGCATAATTTTGAGAAAATGAAGACGATATAATCTGAGTATCAGCACCTGAATTATAGATTGCACCACCATTTACGGCAGAATTACCGTTCCCGAATTGAGAACCAAACGTTGATTTATTTATAATTGTTTTACCAGATTGAACATACACCACACCACCGGAAGTAGTTGCAGTATTATTGTAAAACTTTGATTTTGAAATGTTTACCACATGTTTTGCATTATCACCAGTATATAATGTATAAACTGCACCACCATTGATTGCTTTATTATCTTCAAAAACAGAACTTGAAAGTGTCAATTTGCCGGTGTTATATAAACCGCCACCATCATATTCAGCCGTATTATAAATAAATGATACACCTGAAATATTTGCAATGTTTGCATTATAAACACCTCCACCGAAATTTGCAATATTTCCTAATGAAGTGATTACAGCAACATCACTTTCTAAACCAGTTGTTTCATCAATATGTCTACGTCCACCAACAACGGTATTTTTCATATTTAATGTACCGTTATTAAACACAGCACCACCGCTAATTGCTTTGTTTAAAGTAAATGATGCATAATTTTTTGATGAACCATTTATGTTTACAACTCCACTATCGTTATATACAGCACCACCGTTTTCAGATGTGATATTTTTATTAAAAATCATACTTGAAATATTAACTGTACCACCGTAATTTGTTAATGCAGTTTTAAAACTTTCCAATATAAAATTACTCAAAGATAATACTTGTTTTTTAGACAATATTTCATTACTATCATTTGGTTTGTTTACAATTATACCAACCAAAGATGGAGAATTTATATTATCAGATTTTATCGTATTAAAATTACCTTTAATTGTTAATTTTTGAGATTGCTGACGATTTCCGAATGCATTTTGCCAATTAGAAATCGTTTCATTATTTTTTATCGTAAATGTAGATTTTTTTTCAGTCTGCAAAGCCGTTTCAAGCACAGACGGAACATTATCAGCAAATGCTGTTGATATAAACAAGGTATTAACGATTAACGTCAAAACCAAAAGTTGTTTTTTCATACTATCCTCAAGTTTTCACATACATGCAATATAATTAATATTATAATCTACTTTCTATTTTTTTTAAACCATATTTTATGACGAATTTTAAAAAATAATTATAATAAATTTTTACTGATAAACCACGTAAAATCAATTATTGAAAAGAACAAGTTGTTATGTTATATGTTTTGATAGAAATATAAATTGGAGTAAGGATATGAAAGGTATAATATTTGATTTTAACGGTACATTGTTTTGGGATTCACAATTGCATTATGATGCTTGGAGAGATTTTTCAAAAAAATTGAGAGGATATGAATTTACAGACGATGAAATGCGTAAATATATGTTCGGCAGAACAAACAAAGATATTATACAATATTGTATCGGTAAAAAACCAACTGACGAAATGGTAGAGAAGTTGGCTAATGAAAAAGAATCTTTATATCGTGAAATGTGTTTGAATGATAAAGAAAACTTCAAACTTGCTAATGGAGTTGAAGAATTTTTAGACTACTTAAAAGAAAACAATATACCTAGAACTATTGCGACAATGTCAGAATGGCAAAATGTTGAATTTTATATAAAAGAATTTAACCTTGCAAGATGGTTTGATTTAGATAAGATTGTGTATTCAAATGGAAAGATTAAAGGTAAACCAGCACCTGATATATATGAGATAGCAGCAAAAAACTTGGGACTAAAACCAAAGGATTGTATTGTTGTGGAAGATGCATTGTCAGGTATTGAATCTGCACACTCAGCAAAAATAGGAAAGATTATTGCTATTGCATCGTTAGAAGATCATAGTTTGTATGAACCTATTGAATATTTATACCAAATTATTAATAATTTTGATGAGATAGATAAATCTATTTTTGATACAGATGCAGTTTCTGTATAAAGATACTTAATTCATACATCATTAGTAATTATTCTGCATAGAGTTTCAGAATCTATTTGAATTTTTAATTTGTAAAATAATGTCGGTTGGACATACTTGCCTAACATCAACCTAATCATCTATGTGACATGCAATTTCAGTCGAAATACCTGCCGAATTATTATGATTAAGAATATTAACTATTTGCCTATGACAAACCTCATTACCACGTTCATCTTTACGAACAAGTGAACGCATATACTTTGAGAATTTTTCATCACTAAGTGCTGGCAATTTTTCCTTAATCAAGAAACCTGCTTCTAACATATTGTAATCAACATATTCAGAAGAATCTCGTTTCATCAATTTAGCATTTTCTGCAACAGATTCCAAATCTTCAGGAGAAAACTTATCTGCTTTTTGCATCAAATGATTATACAAATTACCCGAGAACTTTTCTCCTCTTTTTGTTTTCAACATTGACATTTCAACGATATCAGAATTTTTATCAACATTCATTGAGAAAGTGGATATCGGTTGTAAAAAGTAATCTCTACCATAATCTGCTAATTCTTTTTTCAAAAGTTTATCATTAAAAGTTTCTGCATCAAAATCCGATTCATCATTTATAAAATCAGAATTGGTTTCATCATAACCATCATAAGTTGAATAACCTTTCGTTACTCTATCCCTAGAACTGTCAAATTCTTCTCTATCTCTAAATGTATCCCTACGATACCTAGATGTAAAACCATTTGCGTTGTTGATACCTAAAATATTCATATATAACCTTTCTTTGTGCTAGTGATAGTTATATAACTCTTGTAAAACAAAATTTTGCCAACATATTTATTTTTCGTAACAATCTTTACCTACAACGGTAGATTGATTTTTATATCGCCAACTTTTTCGCCGTGCAATGTTTTTATATCTTTTGATGGCATATAATCACACCAACCTAATTTATTCAAAGCCTCAAAGACTACCAATCTTCTTGTATCCATATTGCAATCATTAATTTTCACAATCAATGCATCTTTCGCTTCAACATTGACTACAATACACAACCCACCTGCTCCAACTTTTGCAACCAAACCTTTAGAATTTTGAATAATTTCTGTATCAAGTCTATTCTCACCACCAATAATATAAGGATTATCTAAGTATGCATTTTTCAACTTCGCATACTTTTCATCACAAAACAAATTTACAAACCCTTTCAACATATTTTTCAACGGCATAGACAATATCGGAACACCACAACCATCTTTTGTTATCGGATATTCTTTTTCTACCTCACACAAAGAATTTATCTTCTTTTTAACTTCAATCTGTAAAGGATTATCAACTTCATCATAAGTTTTCATATCCCAACCATTAACCTTACACAAAACCAAAAACAACAAATGTTTTCCAATACAATTATTATGCAAATATGTAACAGGCTCTTTTGTAATCAACATTTCATCTTGTCTTGTTCTAGATAATGGCTTATGCATTCCACATTTCAAACTATCATAATCTAGTCCAAACTTTTTCAACAACCTTTCTGCAATATCAGTATGACATTTTTCGCCAGCATTAGATGCACAAATCAAAGCAATCTCTTCACTTGTTAAATCGAACATTTCATCAAGTCCATAATCCACCAACAAACTCGCTTGCAATGGTTTTGCACAAGAACGCAAATAATACGGATAATCATTAACATCACCCTTATGCAATGTCATAACATATCCTGAATGTTCTTCTTCTATCAAACCATGCCTGTAATGTTCAACTAACATTTCAACTGCCCTCATCTCATAAATACATTATTTCAATAAATCTATTGTATCTCAAAAACTTATATACAAATCTTTGAATACTCGCACTTACAATCATCAAATCTACGGAATTTCTTTATATCAAAATCCCTCATCTTCTGACAAATATCCAACAATATAGATTTATATTCATCTCTCAAACTATCATCAAACTTAATAACAACATCTTTTTTATTTTTTAAATCCAAATAAACAAACGATAATGTTTCATATTTTTTAAAATATCTATCGCACAACAACAAATAAACCATTGTTTGATAATCATAAATCATATCGTCAGATACACCACCTGTTTTGTAATCCAAAATAAAAATATTGTCGCCTTGTTTCACAATTGCATCAAGTCTGCCACCTAGCCAAAAATCACCAAAACAAGCAGACAAACTTTTTTCTACTCCAACAACATCATAATCAAAATATTTGCATTGTTTCAAATATTGCCAAAATTCCTTTTCTTTCTCTGTCAGACATTTTTCAAACTTTGAAATATTTTCGCCATTCAAATAATATGATGCCATTGCGTGAATATTTTTTCCCACAACAAAAGCCTTATCCAATGTTGGCGAAATAATTTGTTCTACATAACGATAATAAAACTTTCCACCACAATCATTGAATAGTTTAAGCATTGCCGGTGAAATTATACCCAAATCAGGCATTATTCAACCTCAGTGTATGTGTAATCATGATGTTGATACAACTTCATCTCAACTTCATTAAATGAAATCAAACCTTCTGTAGCACCAAATTTTGAAACAACAGAAGATGAAACAACTGATGCATACATCAAAGACTTACCAATATTGTGACCTGTCTTATCCAATGCTGCAAAGAATGTTGAAGCGAATGCATCACCTGCACCCAATGTTGACACTACGCAAGATTGAAATACTGGACAATAATAGAACTTCTTACCATCATAAGCATACGCACCATTCTTACCATCTGTTATTACAATAACTTGGTAATTCGACATCTTCAATGATTTCAACATTGCTCTAACATCAGGGTGAATAATATCATGAGAATAATGTTCATTCTTAGTATCAGGTCTTACAACAATTCCACTACACATAGATGCTTCTTCCTTGTTCATAACAACTACGTGTGATGTTGCAAGAATTTTCTTCATATAATCAAAACCTTGTTTAATACTTGTTGTACCTGCATTGAAACAAACTTTGATATTATTCTTATGTGCAAAATCTACCAATGGCTCTAATACACGATTAGATTTACCATTCAATGGTGCAATATATAACCAATCTGCTTCTTTCAAAGCATCATAATTAATATCTTCAGGAGCAATCAACGCATTTGCACCTCTATTTGCCAAAACTGTTCTATCACCTTGGAATGATACCAAAATTATAGAAAAACCTGTTGATAGTTTATTATCCTGAATAATATTATCAAGATTAACATTTGTTTTTTCAAAAGCCTCTAATATACCTGCCGAATATATATCATCACCAATCTTAAAAATTGCTGATGTATCATAGCCTAAATGTGCAAAATTCATAGCAGTATTCACACCACCACCACCAAGATTTGATGAAAAATTCGACATATCAATCTTAGCACCGTATGGATAACTCATAAATTCTGAGTTCTTTGAATGACTACACACGGAAACGATATTTGCTGAATCACATTCAACAAATACGTCCATAGTCGCACTTCCAATAGTAAAAACTTTTTTCATAACAATCTACCCCGTTCTATGATTATTCCTTAATATAATCATAGAACAAAAATATAAAATTTATACTTTAAGGATAAATTATTACTTAACAACTTCTTGAGTAGCAAATGTTGCTGCTACAGGATAAGGAACACCTGCTTTTTCTGCAGCGTTGAACATTGTATCTGCTGTATCAACAATTGATGGATTATCAATAATCTTTTGAATATCAGATTCAACATTGTCAACTTTATCAGCCTTGTTAATCATAACTTGTGCTCTACCTGCTGCTTCTGCACCGGGAGCGGCTGCTGCTTCTTTGTAATCTTTTTGTTTAATATCCTCTGCTTGTTTATTTTCAGCCTTTACTTCCGGTTGTACAGGTTTAGCCATTACCGGTTGTGTAAAATTAATTTCAGGTTTATTGATTTCGTTCATAATAACCTAACTTTCTATTTATTTCTTTTATACTATTTTTATTACGTCCTTTTATATAAAGCATCAAATTCAAATTTTTTGCTACTATGTAACAAAATCTTTACATTTTATAATCATACTATATATCGGCAAAAAGTCAACAAATACAAGCATTATACACACATGTACTTTTGTGAAGAAAAAATATCCTCTACATAAACGACATAAAATCATGATGTAAAAACATGTTCAAAAACTAAACAACATTTGTTTCAGGTCTATTATGGTTCATTGGATTCCATTCATCATTCAAATCATTTTTAATCAAATTTTGATAATACTGTTCTTTATAATCCAACAATTCTAACTGTTGTTTCAAATCTTCCATTTGTTTTAATGCTTTAATTTTTGTTGCTTGAATAATTCCATAACGTTCTGGAATAGTAGAATCGCCAACTATACACAAATCAATATATCGTTTGATAGCCTTATTCTCAGTACCAACAGAACGCAAACATTTAACTATTCTAACCCAACCCAAGTCATCATCAGAAAACAATCTTATATTATGTTCATTTCTTTTAATAAATGGGAAGAAACCACTCTTTGCCCAAAATCTAAGTGTATGTTCTGATACTTCCATTTTTTCAGCAACTTCTTTTATTGTGTACATTGTCAATCCCTTTATTTTAATTTCAATATCACGATTTTATTTTATCATAAAAAGTTTGAGAGTAACTATCAAGCTATTAAAATGCACCGTTCAAAGAAAACGGTGCATAACACTATATAACCTTGGAGTATTTTACTTATTTTCTAGACATTTTTTCACATCATCAACAATCAATTCTTTTGTTAAATGATATTTCTTATAAAGTTCTTCCAATGGAACTCTATCGGTAAATTCTTTTTCTGCACCAAAGTTTAAAACTTTCATATCAGAATCACCATAGAACCTTGAAATTTTTTCACCAAAACCACCGTTCAAAATACCATTTTCCAATGTTATTACAAGTTTATGATTTGCTTTCAAATCTTCAAGCATATCTTCATCAATACCAGTAATGAATTTAGGATTGATAAGTGTTGCATCAATACCTAATTTAGTCTTAATTTCTTCCTTAACACTTTGAGCCAATGAGAAGAAATTACCTAAACCAACAATAGCAATATCACTGCCTTTTTCTACCATTTTGAACTTATTCAATTTAGAATAATCAGTATCATCTTTAACACCAGTAGAAACAAAGTTTCCGAATGGAACTCTAATTGCAGTAGGATATTCTGTTTGTTTTAAAGACCAATCAAGCATGGCTAAATATTCTTCCTTGCAAGTTGGTGCTAAATATACAAGATTAGGAATATTACCCATCATTGAAATATCAAAAGAACCTAAGTGAGTAGCATCTGCTCCTGAAATACCACCCCAATATACCAATAATGTTGCAGGTGAATTATTCAAACATAAATCTTGAGATAATTGGTCATAAGTTCTTTGAATAAATGAACTCAAAACTGCAAGAACAGGTTTTGAACCAGATTTCGCCATTGCTGAAGCATAAGCAACTGCATGTTCTTCTGCAATACCTACATCTGTATATTGACGACCTAATTTACTTCTAAATTCTTGAGAAAATCCATAAGCCCCTGGTGTTGCTGGTGAAATAGCCAAAATTGTAGAATCATTTTTTGCTTTTTCTAAAATATAATCTGTCGTTATAGACTCATAAGTTTCAACTGGAACTGTTGATTTTTCTTCTTCTTTTTTATCCAATGTTCCTGGTAAAATCCAATGGAATGCTTCCTTATTTTGTTCTGCAACAGGCAAACCTAACCCCTTGATTGTATGCATGTGAACAACCACTGGGTGGTCAATATCTTTTACAGATTTAAACGTTTCAATAAGTTTTTCAACATCATTTCCATCATCAACATAAACATAATCAAAACCTAATGCCTTGAAGAAGTTACATTCTGCTTTACCTTTTGTTTCACGTAACAATTTCAAATTATCATACAAACCACCTTGGTTAACCGCAATAGACATATCATTATCATTAACAACAACGATAATGTTGCTACCTAAAACTGCTGCATTGTCTAAACCTTCAAATGCTTCACCACCACTAAGTGAACCATCCCCAATCAATGCGATTACATTATGTTTTTCGCCTTTCAAATCACGAGATTTTGCCAAACCTGTTGCCAAACTAACAGATGTTGAAGTATGACCGATTTTGAAAGTATCATGTGCACTTTCTTCTGGAGCAGTAAACCCTGAATATTTCAAATAATTGTCAGGATTTGTATAACCATCTTTTCTACCAGTTAACATTTTGTGTGAATAACATTGGTGTGAAACATCAAAAACAATTTCATCTTTTGGTGAATCAAACACATAATGCATAGCAATAGTTGCTTCTACAATACCTAAGTTTGGTCCTAAGTGACCACCAATTGTATTTACCTTTTTTATAATAAGTTCTCGCATTTCAGATGCAAGATTTTTTAATTCTTCATTTGATAAACTACGCAAATCTTTTGGTTCGTTAATCTTATCTAAAATCATTATATCTCCTTTCTAATGTGTAAAATTTTCAATTAATATTATATAACTAACATTTTACACCTTGATAGCAACTCTAATGCAAGCACTAATTTTCTTCTAAAAAATTACTTTTCACATAATTAACACAATATCGTCACATCTATATTATAGATGTACTGGAAGGGAAATTTTGTATAATCCTATTGTTAGTGTTGTAATACCTATTTACAAATGCTAACAACAGTTAACGGCTACTGATAGCATATTAAACCAAACATTTCAAGATTTTAAACACATAATCGCAGATGGAAATATCCATGATGATATTATATAAATTAAATATTATTTTACGAGAGATTGAACCTCGTATAAAATAATATTTGCTAAATCATTTCGCAACATTTCTTTGACCGCAAAGAAACGTTGCACAAAGAAACTCCTAACCTGAATTCCATTCACTCATCATTTGTAATTATTCTGTATTTAGTTTCGGAACTCGTGAATTTACGAATATTTTAAATAATACTAGTAAATTCACTCAAACACCTCAACATTAAACAGAATAAAACAATGATGGCTCATTACATTAAGGTTGATTTCATCTTAATCACTAAATTATTTTAATCGATACATCTAAATCATTAGAAGATTATAAATTGATATATTATTTTATAATAACTGGATAAATATACATATTGGATACATGAGATTTTCAAAAACCTCTAAAACTATACGGCGGTAAGGACTCTGCCGAACAAAACAATTAAATATTGTTTTGTGAGAGGTTGAACCCCGTAGCACGAAGTGATACTTGGGTGAAATTCCCCTTTTACGCACAAAACACAAAAACAAAATTTCGGCGGTAAGGGGAATTGAACCCCTGTTTAGAGAATGAGAATCTCTCGTCCTAACCACTAGACGATACCGCTATAACAATTTCATAATATCACTAAAAAAATTTTGTAACCATATTTATCTTAAACACAATACAAAAAATTTATTTATCTTCCATGTGGAAATTCAAACCATCTGGTGAAAATACAACTTTCAACTTATCAGTTTCTAATAATTTTTTAATATATTCAACGAGTTCATCTGACACTTTTTCATCAAAAGAAAAGAATTGCATAGAACAACCATCATGAATATGTAATTTTATTCCAAACTCTTTTTCAATATTCTTTTTTAATTCAATAATCTTAAATAAATCTATAATAGCCATAATAACCTCTTTTGACTATTTTATAAAAAACAAAACGTATTACAATACATCTAAGAATAACCACTCAATCAACATTTTTGTTTCGCCGAAATCTAACCCTAATTTTTCTGCAACAGACAAATGCATAAGATTTTTTCTACTAAGATTATGTGCCTCTGGAATAGTTTTATAACCACATTCTTTGACTTTTTCTAACTGAATCATTTTCGTCGATTCATCATAAACTTTGGAATAATTTTTACCAAACCCAACACAATATGGTAATGTTAATTTTCCACTATCATTTTCTGTAATCAAACCATGCGTACGACAAATAAACCCACGATAATTATAAACAGAACATTTTTTATTTATCAAAAATGGACATTTATGCATAAAACATTCACAGTTCTTTTCTTTGTATATTTCTAACAATTTCTTTGTTTCAGATATAACTTGTTCTTTTTCTTCATCACTTAATTGACGAAAACCTATCATCAAATAACGAAATTCTAATTCTGAATATGGATACATTCCTTCTTCACAACAAGAAGAACACCCCTCACAACAACAAATATATTCTTTTTGTTGTTCAAAAATAGTGTCAAGTTGTTCTTGAACCATCTCTATATAATGTTGATAATTACTTAACCTATGCATAATTAAATTATAACAACTTAAAACGACTCTAAGTCAAGTATTTTATATAAATATTATTCATTTAGTGGAATTGGAACTAATCGAGCAAAAAATTTATATTCATTATATATTTTAGGCAATCTATTCCAATATCTATAAATTATCAGACCTTGTTTCGTCAATTTATTAACCAACTCATCTGCTTCTATTTCTGTCGATGCTAAATATGGATAACAAAATGGTATTGAATTCTTTTCAATATCAATAGTTAACAAATTATTTTTCAATAAATTATGGTAATACAAAAACTTTTCTCGTCGCTTCAAATCAAATTTCACATCATTTTCACCTTTACCAATCCAAAGATTTGCACCTTTATCAACTGGTAAGAATTTATGTTCAGCATTGAATGAGGCAAACCCAGATGGTTTAGCATAATATGCATGTGCATTATCAACAATCAATTTAGGATATTTTTTCACTAATATTTTCACATTTTTATCACAGATACCAAAATAATTAGGATATAAAATATAATCTTCTTTGGGGAATACTTCAACTGGCATAAAATTATCATCAATATGATAAAATATCGGCTTACAACCCATCTCTACTACTGCATGCCTGATAACATCACACAAATAATATGGAATATAAATTTTCTCAATTTCAAATATTTTAATCAAATATTTTAAAGCATCACGAGCATAATCAAATTTCATAATAATAATTATAACTCTATAACAAAAATATTTTTTAGAAGTTTTATAAACAGTATGAAAATATTTTCACAGATGCCTGCATATCAAACGGCATCTTATCACCAACGAAACAATCAATACGCAACAAACTACAACCATTCACAATTAAAATGTGATACAGTTTCGTTTGGCTCAATGAAGAAGAAAGAGTTTCAAGGAATAGACAGGGCTTGTGTTGACCGTTTCAAAGCACCTATTGAAAAATTCAATACAAACCAAGATTTACAAAACTGGGCAGGCAAACAACTTGAACCAATAATGAACAAACATTATGAAGGACGATTTTTTGAAATTGCACATGATAGAGAAGATATTTTGAACGATTGGAAAACCCATTTGAATAACCCTCAAAATGGTTATAAAAATACAGAAAAATTACTAATAATGTCTGCAATCACCCAACCACTTGATTCAACAAATGAAATTATGCCACCAATACTAAATAAAGAAGTTTTAGCAAGTGTTATGGATAAAGTCAAAAATGGTGAAGTTTTAAATATAAATAAAACGTATAAAAAAGAATTAAGAAAATCATACTTAAACAACAAATATTCTGACAAAGTGGGAGAATGGATAATAATCCCATCAAAAGAAAAAGATGCTAAACGAGATGCTCCAAGCAGCAATATCACTAAGCATATTGCCGATACCGACACGTATAAAGTGCTGATTGTTGACGACGACTCTTTGCAGTTGCAATTGCTAAAGGAATTGCTTGCCAATATCAAGCCTGGACGTTGGAATGTCATAGCTTGTCAACATGTAGATGAAGCCATTCGTATGGTCAATACTTGGCATCCTCATATTCTGTTTGCTGATATTGAAATGCCTGAAATGGGTGGAAGAGAACTCATCAGCAATATCGATCATAGCAATATGGTTGTAGTTGCTATGACTGCTCATGAGCGAAGCATAGAACCAGAGTTGCATAGCGCAGGCTTCGATGCTTGCTTGTTTAAGCCTTTTGGTGCAGCTGGGCTGACCACTCTCTTGTCGCAGCTCACTAACAAAGAGATTACTTCCGTTCGCAACATTGCTCCTGATGTAGCTTCATCATCAGCCGATGGCAATCAGTCGCAAGATAATGTCTCTCCATCTAATCGCTTTGCTGCATTAACCGTCTTTGCAGAT
>SAMEA3663118__coassemble_300_pt1 | contig 17348 bp, 10 predicted proteins | sample SAMEA3663118__metabat2_high_PE_014 | metagenome-assembled genome bin SAMEA3663118 (sample SAMEA3663118) | pig gut metagenome | biome: pig gut; feature: pig-associated habitat; material: faeces | place: Denmark | collected 2012
GGTGGCAAATTAGCCCAAGAACCCTCTGAAACATATTTATAATTAGTACATTTTGTATTATACCAATCTTTCAAACCTTCAAAAAATCCTTTTTTCTTAGAATTATCTGTTTTTACTGATTTAATTGGAATAGTTACATTTTTATAGTATGGATTATCCACCGCAAACACTTCAAAAACGTCACCATTTTTAGTATGTAAATATTGCATATCTACTTTTTTATTCTTAGACTGCCTAATTACAAAATCGCCTAATGCTTCAGTATCAATTTTTCCTGTTCCATTTGCTAAATATTTTTTAAAATAAGGCATTGCTGACTTAGAAGGACTTCGAAATGCCATTCCGAAATTCACATTAGAATTTTGTGCTTGCATTTAAACACTCCAATATTATTCACACTACTACATATTATATATAAGTGATAAAACAAATAAAAATTGCTTATTTTTAGAGTTTTATTAAGGTTTTTTTACATGATTGAGTGCTATAGTTTGCTACAAGGGTAATTTTAAAATAATTCGGAAATATATACAAAACTTTTGACTTATAGATTGCCACAGTTCGAACATAGTTTGAGCTTCGCAATAACGAATAGTTATAAGTTGTGTTCAACGATTTGATTGAATACTACAAAATTCTTAGTAAATTATTTAACATTATTGATGCTATCTTCAATTATGGCATAACTTATTATCATCTCATCAAGTGCTTCTGGAGTCGTTTTAATAAAATGAAGAACTTCTTGTGCACCATCTTCTGTAGAATGTGCATTCATATATTGCAAAATCTCCATTCTAACCTTTTTCAAATAATCTTTTACGCATACTTGATCATCTTTATTTATTGAATTCAGATATGCATTAATATCATTTTTAGCACCCTTCTTAGGTGCTTTTTCAATGAATTTACCCAATATTTTATGTTCTTCTTTTGTAAAACTTGAGTTTTTAAATTTTATCATCGTTGCATTTGATATTACACCAGCAATAAAGGCTAAACCTATTGAACTTAAGCTATATTGCCCTGAACAAGACTCTTTGAATGTTTCTTTAACACTGTCTTTTGTTCCACCAATAACACCTGCTGTTGCTCTTGTTGCTGCGATTTTTCCAACAAACTCTGCATGAAAACGTATTCCAGGAGAAGCCAAGAACTTTTTACCAGTTTCATTATATACTTCTCTGATTGCATCTTCTTTTTTTATAACTTTACTTTCTCCTTTTTTAAATATTTTTGCTTTTAAATATCCGTCAAATAAATAACCTGCTAAAAATTCAATTGTTGCAGTTTTCATCACAGACTTCGCTGCATCAAGATTATCTTCATCGATATCATCTGTTAATCTATTTAAACTATCCATAACGATTGATGATATAGCGTAAGACTGACCAGATCTTAACCCCTCATTTGATAGCAGTGAAAGAATTTTTGCAGAAGTTTTGCTAATAGAAGCAATCGATTCTAAGCCCTTTGCAAACGCAAATTCAGGACAAAGTGCCATAAAAGCTGCATATAACCCCATTTGAGCTACACCACTTATAACAGAGCCAACCATAATCTGTGAATCATTATATTTAGCAATACGATTTACTAAATCGCCATCATTACCCAATGCAGATTTTCTTAAATCATCATATTTATCTTTTAAATCGTCTTCATAATCATCTAATTTACTTATATCATCAATACCTAATGTTTCTTTTACGTTTTGTTCAGATGCATTAAGTATATTCTTCGAAAAATTACGTAAAAATTCTATAGGATCATCACCACGTTGAACAATCCCATTGAGCATATTATAGAAATTTCCTTTTGATATACCTGTCAATGAATAAAACATATTGAACATGTTGTCATATGCTTCCATCATCTTTTTTTGATTATATTCATTGTTTTTTATATTATTTGTACTATTAGGATAATAGTTTCCGTAGTAATATTTTGCATATTCTTTTATAGAATCATTTAAGTTACTTTTTATATATCTATATGTTTTAATAACTGGTTCTTGAGATTCATATTTTAGTTTTGTTTGTAAAAACTTTTGAATTTCTTTCTCATCAAATTTTTCTTTACCTGTAAAGTTTTTAAATACCTCAAAAAAATCTTTACCTGCTTTTATACCTTCAGGTGAATTATCAGCATTCAACATCATATATAAATATTGTTTTGCATCTGCAATCAATTGACGCATATTAGACATTGTATTCACATCACGTATTTCACCAAGGAAATCTGCAACATGTTCTGCCCAACCGTATGTTTTTGCATCATCATTCAAATCTTGTTCTGCTTGAGCAATAGATGTCTTTAAAAAATCACAAAAGGCAGCAATTGTATTTACTACATCAGGACTTGCATACCTATCATCTATTTCAGAAATTTCTTTATCTGTAAGTGGTTTATCAACTCTTGTCCCAACTTTTGACAGAGATGTTGGTGAACCACCAGTAACATTTGAGATACCACCTTTTTTATTTTTATCACCAACTGCTATTGGTTTAAATGATATTTCATAAGTTTTTGGATTAAAATGAAGAGAATTTGTCATAAATTCACTCCAAGCATTATCTCCATCATACCCATATTCTTTTGCGATATTTTGTTCATATTCTGAGCCAGTTACTGCACCATATTTATACATAAGAACATACTTTTTATCTTCTGTTGCATATAATTCAATATTAACTTCTACATCTTTTGGTTCACCATCAACATACGCAACCATTGAAACAGATTTTCTAGAAAGCGGTTTACCCACAGTTTTTACATTTCGCTGAACTACTTCACTTTTCTTATTATTAACATTCTGACGTTTTAAAAAATTTGTAACAAACCCAAACAAATCTTCTGATTTTATCGGAGCATCTTTATGTTTTTCATTAAAATCTTTTACAAATAAATTGGCTTCATCTATATCAATATAACCATCTTTTTTATCAGCATTGACCTTACCATCATACGTTTTTATATCATCAATTAAACTTTGTAGTTCATTCGAATCTAAAACTTCTACAGATTCATTATCAGAATTCTTCTTTGTATTATAAGCATCAAAAATAGACTTCATACCCTGCTCGGTATAAATAGTGGATTCAGAACTCGACAACTTTCTTTGAAGTTCATTTATCGAGATATTATTATCATTGTTATCATTACTTACACTATTCGCCATACGTCCTAATCTAATTTTATTTGTTGTCAATACAGTATGCGACACTTCATACCACATTACATGACGACAAAATTAACAAAAACTTTAATAAAACAGAGGTATTATTAAGTTATGTAAACATATAGTTTCTTATTATTACTGAATTACAGACAAAGTTATAAAATCATATAAAAATTTTCATTTATTTTAGTCAATTTTCAAAAACAAAAAAACTTTATATAGACACGGGGATTAATTGGGGAATTAAAAACTATGTCATTTGGAAACAACTTAGCATACGGATTTGGAATGTTGGCATTAGCTACAAGAAGTAACTTCGGTTGTTTTCCAGCATATTCAACTATAAATTACGGTGATACATTCTACTGTGATTTAGACCAACCAACCGGTCTATCATCTTGGGTAGACGGTGGTTACGCACTTAATAAATATGGCTATCTAGGGAATGGTCAATTTATGGGTGGTTATAGCAATGGATACACAGGATTTGCACCAATGTTTGGATTTGGTGGTTTAGGATTCGGTGGATTCGGATTTGGTGGTTTTGGTGGCTGTCACATGTGCTGCTGTTGCTAAAACTTAAAACAAATTTTTACTAAACAATCATTCCCCCCTCAGATTGTTTAGTGTACATTAAAATCTCGAATAATTAATTTTCAGATAACCCGAAGGGTGTTAAAAATAACAACTCCCCAAAGTTATCAAGTTTGAAAACTTCGCCTAACGGGTTCTGATTTTTCTTTAGAGATTAAACAAAAATTTTAAACAATTTATATTATTTTCTCCCCCCCTGAAAATAAAATTCTTAAAACCTTTCACACCCCGTGAAAGGTCTTTTTATTTTTAATAACTAAAAATTGTTCTAAAAATATAATTGATGTAAAATATTATTGTTAAAATTTGGGTAGGATTATGAACGATAAAATAGTTATTAGAGGAGCAAGACAACATAATTTACAAAATGTATCTTTAGAACTTCCAAAAAACGAACTAATTGTTTTTACTGGAGTATCAGGTTCTGGTAAAAGTTCTCTAGCATTCGATACGATTTTTGCAGAAGGTCAAAGAAGATACGTAGAAAGTCTTTCAACTTATGCAAGACAATTTTTAGGTCAAATGGATAAACCTAATGTTGACTCGATAGATGGACTTACTCCAGCAATATCTATTGACCAAAAATCCACTAGCAACAACCCTCGTTCAACAGTCGGAACAGTTACGGAAATTTATGACTACCTAAGACTTTTATACGCAAGAGCAGGTACTCCATATTGTCCAAAATGTGGAGCAGAAATCAAACCACAAACAATAGATGAAATCGTTACTTCAATAATGAAACTCCCAACAGGTACAAAAATTCAAATTTTAGCACCTGTTGTAAAAGGGAAAAAAGGCGAATTTGAATCTTTATTTAATGAATTACGTCAAGACGGCTTCGTTAGAGTTAAAGCAGATAATGAAATTTATAACCTTGATGAGGAAGACATTAAACTTGCAAAAACAAAAAAACACGACATTCAAGTTGTAGTAGATAGAATTGTTATAAAAGATACTGCACAATCACGTATAGCCGACAGTGTACAAATAGCACTCCTAAAAGCCGATGGCATCGTAATAGTAGATGTTATTGGTAGTGAAGAAATTATGTACAGCGAAAAATTGGCTTGTGAAAATTGTGGTATAAGTTTTGAAGAATTAGCACCAAGAATATTTAGTTTTAACAACCCTTATGGTGCTTGTGAAAGATGTTCTGGTTTAGGCGTAGATTTTCAAATTGATCCAGATTTAGTCGTACCAGACAAAACAAAATCTTTAGCAAATGGTGCAATATTCCCTTGGGCCAAGACTTCTAATAGTTATTATTTTGACCTACTTTCGAGTGTTGCTGATTATTATGGATTCAGTATGAATACTCCATTTTGTAATTTAACACCAGAACAACAAGAAATTATTTTATACGGTTCCGGACGTGAAACTTTACCTATAAGAGTTAAACGTTTCGGCACAAAAAGATATGTTTCAAAATTACGACCTTATGATGGCGTAATACCATTTTTAATGAAGCATTATAATGAAACAGAGGGTGAATATTGGCGAGAAGAAATTCAAAAATACATGATTACAACACCATGCAAAGCCTGTGGTGGAGGAAGATTAAAACCTTTCCCGTTGGCAGTAAGAATTTGTGGAGTAAATATTCATGAACTTTGTACAATGCCAATTGATGAAGCCTATAAATTTGTATCAAACTTATACCTTGAATTAAACGACTTTCAATTAAAGATTGTTAAACAAGTTTTAGATGAAATCCGTTCAAGATTAAAATTCTTGATAGATGTCGGTTTAAGTTATTTGAATTTAGCACGTATGGCTGGAACTTTATCAGGCGGTGAAGCACAAAGAATTAGACTAGCAACACAAATTGGTAGTGGATTATCAGGAGTTTTGTACGTACTTGATGAACCATCAATTGGTTTGCACCAAAAAGATAATGACAGATTAATAAAAACACTTTTACATTTAAGAAATTTAGGCAATACACTTATTGTAGTGGAACACGATGAAGATACAATGCGTAATGCAGATTATATCGTTGATATTGGTCCAAAAGCAGGTGTTAATGGTGGAAGAATAGTCGCAAAAGGCAATATTGCCGACATAATTAATACTAAAGACTCTTTAACTGGAAAATATTTATCAGGTGAAAGATTTATTCCAATCCCTGACAAATTACGTGAAGGTAATGGTGAATTTTTACATGTAAAAAATGCTCACAAAAACAATTTAAAAAATCTTGATATTGATATACCACTAGGTAAAATAACCGTTTTGACAGGTGTTTCTGGTTCTGGAAAATCAACTTTAATGAATGACATTATCTATCAATACGCAATACACAAACTACGTGGAAACAAACCTAAACCACAAGGTGTTGATGAAATAACTGGTTTTGAACATATAGATAAAGTAATTGATGTTGACCAATCGCCAATTGGTAGAACACCTCGTTCAAACCCTGCAACTTATACAGATGTATTCACACCAATTAGAGAATTGTTTGCAAAAACAAATGAAGCAAAAATGAGAGGATACAAAGCCGGCAGATTCAGTTTCAATGTAAAAGGCGGACGTTGCGAAGCATGCAAAGGTGATGGTCTATTAAAAATTGAAATGAACTTCTTATCAGATGTTTATGTAAAATGTGATGTTTGTGGTGGAAAACGATATAATAGCGAAACTTTAGAAGTTAAATATAAAGGTAAAACTATATATGATGTTTTGGAAATGAGTGTAAAAGAAGCATTGGAATTTTTCGATAGCATTCCTCAAATCAAAAACAAATTACAAACATTGAATGATGTCGGACTAGATTATATTAAACTAGGTCAAAGTGCAACAACATTATCTGGTGGTGAAGCACAACGTATAAAACTTGCTTCTGAACTAAACAAACGTGCAACAGGCAAAACATTATACTTGCTTGATGAACCATCTGTTGGTTTGCATTGGTCTGATTTAGATAAATTAATCAAAATATTACATAGACTGGCAGATACGGGTAATACAATATTGATTATTGAACATAATATGGATTTAATCAAAATTGCAGATAATATTATTGATTTAGGACCAGATGGCGGTAATGCTGGTGGACAAATCGTTGCACAAGGTACACCATCTGATATTGCAAAAGTTAAAAACTCATATACTGGTCAATACTTAAAACATATTTTAAAAAAGTAAATATTATATCAAAATTTTCGTAAAAAATTGATGAAACTCTTTTGCACCGAATGAATTTGATTTTTAAATTTCTGTCTAATACTACAGATAAAATTATAATTTGATTCTATCTCAATATTTCTAAATGTTTTAATATCAGAATACAAACCAAATAATAAAGAAAGACATACTATTACTGTAGCAGGGATATATGTATAATAAAGTGTAACCATTCCAACAACAAAATGACTAACTATCAATAAGTTATAGATTAAAACAAATAATATTGCCATACTTAGTGGATAAATAAATGTCTTTAAAAAATTAGATTTTTTAAAAATATACATCAATAAACAAAGATGTATAATTATACAAGGCCAATATAACAAATACACTATAAACATATAATGAAATGTTGTTGTACTATTTTCATTATAATTATACCTAGCAAGAAAAGTTGTATCTACAAATTTATAATAAACAATATAGAATAAAATAAAAACTACTTGTAACAATAACCACTTAATATTATGTTCCAAAAGAAACAAAAATTTATTAAATATTTGTTTTATACTCATACATCTAAATATATATTTTTTTATTCATACTGTCAATTGTAACAATAACTTAATATTTTAAGACAAATACCAAATAAATCTCTAAACTTAATAATATAGAATTCTATAACAATTAAAAATAAAATATGCATTTTTATTTTTAAACCCCATTTTTCGTTTAATACAACAATTATCCCAAAGGAGTTTTATATGAATAACCCAGAAATTAAAAGACACGAACGTTACAAGAAATATGTCATGTATTCTTACAATATGAATACTATACCACCTTCTACAAAATCTTCCATCTTAAATAAATACACTAATCCCCAAACTGGTTTTTATGGATATACAATAAAAGATGAAAATCATGTTGTTATAGTTTATAAAGGAACCGACATTAAAGACGTCCATGACCGTATGAATGATGTTAACATGGCTATTCTCAAAAAAATACCTGAACAAGTAACAGATGCCTTAAAATTATATGACATCGTAAAAACATCATACCCAAATACAAAAATTGATGTTACAGGACATTCTCTAGGTGGTAGTCTTGCACAATATGTTGCAATTATGCGTAACGTAAATGAAGCAGTATGCTTTTGTCCAGTTGGAATAACAAAAAGTATGAAAAATTACATCAATCAATATGGATATAAAACACCAGCAAATAAAGTCATAAATTATAATAATCCAAATGATTTTTTAACAAAACATTTCACATATGATTTATATGGCATAAAGTATAAAATTGAAAATATTCATCAAAAAACAAATAGTCACAAACTTGAAGATATGAGTCCACTATACACACGAAAACAAGTATTTAATGACAATTACAAATCTGATATAAATACTACAACAAAAAACAATGACATTTGCAAGGGAACATATCATGTTAATGGCTATACACGTAATGATGGTGTACACGTCAGAGATTATATGAGAACATGTGGAGCGAAACATCATACTATGAGTGAAGCTGAACGTTTAGCCGGTCAAGCAAAATATAAAAATAAACGTATGCAAGATATTCCAGATGATGAACTGGAAGAAGCAATTTCATATTTTATATAAAAATTTCACAATAGAATCTGTATATATAAAAAATACAGATTCTATTTTATATCAGTATTTTTAAATACTTTTATATCAGATTTCAAACCTACAATCATAAATATAAACAATACAATAAATAGAAAATTTAAAGTTAATGACAATGCAGCACAAAACCATCCGAACTCATATAAAATAACCAATAAATAAATTGTTATATACGATATTAAAATCACACTTGGGTAAATCAACGTTTTTAAAAATTTAGATTTTTTCAGTACATAATTCGATAAGTAAATATGAGTAACAATATAAGGCAACATTATCAACAACGCCTCTATTGCTTGAAATAATCCAGGTTTAAACATACTTGTTCCACCTAACAAAATTGTGGAAACAAGAAATAATTTACAATAAATTATTAAAAAAATAGCATCACCTAATAATATAAATAAATATTTTAGATTATCGCAAAAAAGAAACAAAAATTTATTAAAAAACTTTTTCAAATTCATACACTATATAATATTAAATTATTCGTTCCTTGTCAATAATAATAGCACTTTTACATTCAAATATCTTTTATCATATTGATAGATTGTAAAAAATATGTAATAATAAGTATAGATGCCCGATAGCTAGGAAGATAAATGTTTGGATTTCCATTTGAATTAGATGATTTTCAAAAAGAAGCATGTAAATGTATTGAAAACAAAGAGAGTGTTGTAGTATGTGCCCCAACAGGAGCAGGTAAAACAGTTATAGCAGAATTTGCTATACAATGTGCGTTAAAAAATGATGAAAGAATTTTTTACACAACTCCACTAAAAGCACTATCAAACCAAAAGTTTAACGATTTTTCTCAAAAATATGGGGCAGATAAAGTTGGATTATTAACTGGTGACTCATCTTTCAATCGTAATGCTCAAATTGTTGTTATGACCACCGAAGTTTTTAGGAATATGTTATACTGCACAAATTTTGGTTCAATTAGCGATAATATGCAAAAAGTCCGTTATGTAGTGCTTGATGAAGTTCACTATATGAATGATGAACAACGAGGAACAGTTTGGGAAGAAAGTATAATCTATTGTCCAACAGATGTTCAAATCATTGCATTATCAGCAACAGTTGCAAATGCTGACAAACTCACAGAGTGGATAAATACTGTACATTCAAAAACAAAACTTATTAATACAGATTTCCGTCCAGTACCACTAAGATACTATTATTTCGATAGTTCTCAGCCTAATACAATTCTCCCATTGTTATCACCTGGTGGGCTTTTAAACAAAAAAATTAGACCTGAGAAAAAAGAATTCCGACGTGGTCCAAGAGGTAGGGCACAACAGAAAAGTCACGTAAAAGATGTTGTTAGAAATCTTTATGAAAAAGATATGTTACCTGCAATATATTTCACTTTCTCACGTAAAAAATGTGATGAACAAATGGAAAAATGTGCATCATTATGTCTTGTAACAAAACAAGAACAAGAAGAAATCAAACGTATAATTGACGAATATATCGCAGAAAACCCATATTTATACAAGAACAAACATATTGAATTCTTATTGCAAGGTGTTGCATCACACCACGCAGGATTATTACCAAGTTGGAAAGTTTTAGTAGAAAAATTATTCCAAAAAGGATTAATCAAAGTAGTATTCGCCACAGAAACACTTGCTGCGGGTATCAACATGCCAGCACGTTCAACTGTAATCAGTTCTATTAGTAAAAGAACAGATGACGGTCACAGAATGTTAACAGCAAGTGAATTTTTGCAAATGTCAGGACGTGCAGGACGTCGAGGAATGGACAAAGTCGGATACGTAACAATTGTTGGAACACCATTCCAATCTCCACAAGAAGTAGCAGACCTTGTTTTAAGTGATGCCAACCCATTAGAAAGTCGTTTTGCACCAAGTTATTCAATGGTGCTAAATCTACTTCAAAGATTTACGCTTGATGAAGCAAAAGAACTTATCTTAAAAAGTTTTGGTTATTTTTCATCAAATTCTAGACTAATAGGTCTAACAACCCAACAAGAACTAAATAATGAAAAAATTAAGGAAGTTTCTGAATTTAGATGTTGGTGTAAATTAACTAACAAAGATTTGCAAGAATATAACAAAGTTAGAAATATATATGTTCAAAATAGACAAATTGCAAAAACTATTAGAAAACAAGAAAAAGGTAAACATAGACCATTACCACCGGAAGCAATTGCTTTTGAGCAAACAGTAAAAGAACAACTAAACAAAATGCATTCATTTAATTGTGATACGTGCAAATTGTACAAAAAACACATGAAATCATTAGATTTGCTAGAACGATACCAAAAACGTGGTGAACAATTGGCAAAAGAAATAGATAACCAACGTGATATATTCTGGAATAAATTCTTATCACATAGAAACGTTTTGAGTATTTATGGCTATTTACAAGATGATTTTCCAACCGATAAAGGTAAAACAGCCTCACAAATTCGTTCAGAAAACGAACTATTCTTAGCAGAAATCATATTCTCAGGTGTGCTTGATAACTTAACTCCTGCAGAATTGGCATCTGTAATTTGTGCAATCACGACAGAAGATATGCGTGCTGATATGTATTCACAATTGCCTTTATCTCAAAAAGTTCGTAAAACATTGAACAAAATTAAAGACATTCGCAGAAAATTAGAACGTGTACAAAACGAAAATAATGTCGATGATTGCATGTATATAAATTCATTCTATTGTGCATTGATTGAAATGTGGGCAAATGGTGCTGAATGGGACGAAATTATTAACCAAGTTGAAATGGGTGAAGGCGATGTCGTTCGATGTTTCAAACGTGTTGTTGACGTACTTAGACAACTTACAACAATAGAAAATGTACCTGAAACATTAGTTTTCACAGCACGTGAAGCGATAGAAAATGTTTTAAGAGAACCAATTGATATTGATTAATATTAAAAAATATTTTTAATAACAGCAATAAGCCGCTCCTTATAGGAACGGCTTACGCTTAAGCGAACGATTTTACTCACTATTCGCTACAACCGAAAGCAATAGTAACGTGTTCTTTCGGATTAATTGCAGAGATTTTGTAACCCTTAGCATCAACCATATATGCTACTTCATCACCTGTAGATTGCAACAAGCCCATAGAACCTGATAATGCAGTTCTAGTGAAATCGACAGGGGCTTTTAAAGTATCAACCGTAGCATCTGCAAGGCTTCTGCCTGCTGCTCTAAATTGACCTTGGAATGTTTCACCTAAAGCAGTACCTACACCATTAGCAATATCTTCTGATGCGTTACCCAAGTTTGATAACATACCACCTGTAGTTCTACCAACAATACCAATCATAGAACCTGCCCAAGTAAGTGGTGCAGCAACAATTCTAGATACAATATTTGGTGTATTTGCCTTGTCAATTTGTGCTGTCAAGATTTGTTTAGGCAAAGTGGCCTTACAATCACAATGTTCAATTTCTGTAAATGCCAATTTTAAAGCACCTTTTTGACAACCTGACGGTCTAATTACTTCGACAACCTTACCAGTTACTTTTGAACCTGCAGGATAAACATTACCATCGATAGTTACTTCTTCTAATGTTTCAGCTGCGAATTTTTGACCAACGTGAGCAGATTTTGCGTTAACTTGGTCTTTAAATTCTAACTGTAATGTAGGAATTTTAACAATTTCTTGATTTTCTACATAAGCAGTTCTATCGTCTTTTGCTGGACAACAGTTATTAGCAGTTGCTGGATTTTTATCAAATCCACCGGCGATACGAGCAGCTTGCATCATTGAAGCCACGTCAGCCCTTGATGCATCTTTGAATGGTGCAATCAAGTTTGGATTAGGTGTATTGTTTAAGACACCTTGATCAAGTGCTTTTGCAATAGGAATTTGAGCCCAAGCAGGAACTGTTTTTCCATCACAATATTTTGACAAGATTTCATTAGCCTTACATTGGTCAATTTCACAAGGTAAAGCCTTCGCAATAGCACATAATACTTCGGCTCTTGTCACAGGGTTTGACGGTTTAAACATACCATTTGGATAACCTTTCAACAAGTTTTCGTGAACGGCTTGTCCAATCATACTATTAGCCCAATGTCCTTGAGGAACATCTTTAAAACAGTTTGTTGTACTAGCACAATCTTCTTTGTTGAAACCTTTAACAAGCATTGTAGCAAATTCTGCTCTTGAAATATTTCTAGATGGTTTGAATAGTCTGTCTGGATAGCCGACAACAACATCATTCATAGCCAATTTGGTAATATCACAAGATGCCCAATATCCACTAGGTACGTCAGGGAATGAACTATTATCATATCTTGACAAACCAGCAGCACCACCTGTTATACAACCACTTTTGTTAAGGTCATAAGGTACAAGAGTTTTCTTAATTGCTTCTAAAGAATTTTGTGTTTCCATTTTGATTGGAGCACAGTTGTTGTCCATTTTCTTTTCATCTCTGATAATAGGGATACCATTACGAGAAGAAATATCGTTTAGACAAGGAATATCAGAAGCAGCACCAGTTATGGAGCCGTCTGAAGCAACTGTTGAACCACTTGTTGTTTCAGATAATCCCCTTGCTGAAACGGAAAACCCTTCACCTCGAAAGATACCATTAGTAGATTCTTCACCAATATAGTTGTTGTTACCATAAATAGCATTTGGATAAGCATAAATCTGTTTCATTTCAGACTTAGTTAAATCCATAGTGCTTGGACAAAGAGTTGAAACTGATGGATCATTACAAGTTGGTTTTGAAGCTTGACAAGGACAAGCTTGACCTGTTACGACAGGTCTTTCCTGAGCACAGCCACATGACGGTGCTGTCGCTGCAGGTTTTTGATTACATGGACAAGCTGCCATTGCATTTGCGAACGAACACGTTGTTATACCAACGGCAATTGCAGCTGCCACAGTAAGTTTTTTAATCGTCATTTTAACCTCCTTTTTTTAGGGCTATCCCCTAAAACTGACTAATCAATTATTGTTCTCTTTTCTTTTGTTTTCATTGGAAATTAAGCCAAGATAATAGGGTATTATAATTTTGTAAAAGAGTTGAATTTGATATGTAGTTTCTATGATAAAATTACATTATGATTAAGACCTTCAAATGCAAAGATGAGAGTATAAAACAATGAAAAAAAGATGTGCTTGGTGTAATTTAAAAAATCAAAAATATGTAAAATACCACGATAATGAATGGGGTGTAGCGAATTTTGATGACAAATATTTGTTTGAGATGTTAATATTAGAATCTTTTCAAGCAGGTTTGTCGTGGGAATGCGTTTTGAATAAGAGAGATAGTTTCAGACAAGCATACGACAATTTTGATTTAGAGAAAGTTTGTAATTATGATGAGAAGAAAAAACAAGAACTTATCTCTAATGCTGAGATTATACGAAACAAATTAAAAGTAAACGCAAGCATAAATAATGCAAAGATTTTTCGTGATATAAAAAATGAATTTGGAACATTTTATAACTATTTAAAAACATTTACTAATGGTGAAACATATTATGAAGTTGGACTAACGAGTTCTGAATTGTCAGATAAAATTTCAAAAGACTTAAAAAAACGAGGAATGAAATTCGTTGGAACGACGATAATTTATTCATACTTGCAAGCAATAGGGATAATAAACTCCCACGACAAAGACTGTTTTATGTATAAAGGAGAATAAGGTTATAAATTCTTTGCAATAAGATAATAAATAGAATTATCCAATAAAAACAAAAAATCTGTTTAAGTCAGATAAAACCTGATTTATACTTTTTACTAGGAAAATACTAATAAATGATGTATTATAGTTTTATATTAGTTTAAGATAAGAAATGAGTATTAGTATGAAATATGATAAGAAGATAGTAATTGTTGAAATTATAGTATTAGTTATATTATCAGTATTTTTAACTATTAAATATAATTGTGAAAAATTACATCAAGATATTTTAATGTATGGTGATAAAGATGTTAGTGCAGTTTATCTTGTTAACTCAAAAATAAGAAAAGATAATTTGTATCTTGATATAATTGGACCTATTTCTAAAGGAAATGTTTTTATTGATTCCGATATTAATATTGAAATTAAAGATAATTCAGGTACGACAATAGGAAAATCTTTAGTTAAGGATTCTGAAATATTTAATACTAGTGGAAAACATATTACATTTAGTGCAATGATTCCAAATATAACTTGGAAAGATAGATTGGCTGGTATTAAAATAGATATGCTTTTATCCGGAAAATATATAGATAAATATTGTATAAATAATGATATGAGTAATATAAAACTATATTATAAAGATAATAAAATAAATGAAAACGAAAACGAAAATATAGAATATAAAAATATAAAACCAAACTTTATTATTCACTTATTTCAAAAAATTGATCAAAAATCTAATCCTACAACTTATATAAGAAACACTCTTTTAGTCAACGGATATAATGTTGAATACTTATATGAAGCTTTTTCTTTATTAAAAGAAAAAAATGTTAGAAATCAAACTCAACTTGAAAATATATTATCAAATGAAGGTATATTAGACTATGCCAAATTTTTTAAATTTGATTCACAAAACAATTTAAGAATGTACGTGAATGACGTGGAAATAATACCAAGTGGTATGCAAGGTGAAAATTGTTTGACTATAAAAAATTAAATATTTGCTTTAACATGCAATTTTAAAAATATTAATTTATAAAAGCATATTTATGATATTATAACTTTACAATTAATAAAACTATGGTCTAAAAATGCAACAAAATCCAATTATCACCAATATTAATATTACAAAATATAGACGTTTTCAAAATTTTCAAGGAGTTACTCCTGATTTTGGTATATATAATGTTATTTATGGCTGGAATTATTCTGGAAAAACCACTTTATCTAGAATATTTGCTTTTTATAATGGTGTTATTAATAATAAAGATATTGACAGTGATGCAGAATTCTATTTAAAAACGACAAATTTAGGAAATTTAGATATATCAAAAACTGATGCTATCAAAGTGCATACATTTAATTCTGATTATGTGAAAAATAACTTGTTTTTCGAAAAACAATCTACAAGTAATATAATTGTTGTATCTGATAAAGCAACAGAAACTATAGAAAACATAAAACGCTTAAAACACAAGAGACAAAATTTGATAAAAGATCAAACTCAATTTACACAACAATATAACAATTATGAAAACGAATATAATAAAAAAAGAAGTAACTATGCTTTGATGATAGATGGATTTTTACCAGAAAAATTCACTGCTAGAAATATAAAGTCTATTGAAGACAGTTTGAATATCTCGAAGTTAAAAAATTACATATTAGATAGTGAAAAAGATGCGAAAATAAAAACATTAAAAAATCCTACCACATTTTTAAAAATTAAAAAGATAGACGAGATTTCAACAATAAACATAGATGAACTTACAATATTATTACAAAAGTCCGTAACACCTTCATCAGTGATTATAAAACTACAAGAAAAAAATGCAGAAGAATGGGTAAAATATGGTTTAAGCATCCATCAAAATGAAGATACTTGTTTGTTTTGTGGTGCAAAATTAGCTCCTGAACATTTAAAAAACCTAGATGAAGTTTTTAAATCTGAATATGATAATTTAGGACAAGATTTGCAAAATTTTGATATAAATTTAAATGAATGCAAGATTCAAATACCAGCTCCTGCGACCATTGTAGATAAATGTCGAAATAGTTATTTAGAAGTTCATAAAACTTATAGTGATGAAATATTGAAATATAACAATAAAATAAGAGCTATAAAAAATCTTATAAAAGCAAAATCTAACAATAGGCATTTAATATTTCAAAGCAAACTTACTATAAATACGAAAAACCTAAATGAAATAATAAAAAAATTAAATCTGTTAATTGATGAACATAATAAATTTATTGAAAATGAAAATGATGAAAAAAAGAAAATTAAAAGTGAATTAAAAAACTGTATTATTGCAGAATTACTATCTGATCCTAGTTATCAAAGTACTGTAAAAGGGCTTAATGATGCTGAAATTGGTAAAACAAAAACAGAAAAACAAATTGAAGATTTGGATACTCAAATTGAAACTGAAGAAGCAAAAATATCAGACGTAAAAAAAGGAGCAGAAGAGATAAATAAAATTCTCAAAAGATTATTTATTGGAAACTCAAACATAACATTAAAAGTAGAAAAAACTCGAAATAATAAAGGAGAATTAGTTGATATAACGAAACTTTATAGGAATGATGGGAAACCAGCAAATAATCTTAGTGATGGAGAAAGAACTGCAATCGCATTTGCACATTTCTTTACTAAAATTCAAGATTCTATAAATAACAAAACTTCAAAAGATGAAATATTGTTTATTGACGATCCAATATCAAGTTTAGATAAAAATCATATTTATTCTATTAGCGTAATGATAAAAGAAGTCATAGATCGCTTTAATCAAACATTTGTAACCACTCACAACTTTGAGCTGTATCGATTATTAAAAAGAAAAAACAATATAAATTACTATTATGTAAAAAGAGACGGAAATAGCTCTATTATTGAAAAACTACCTAAAGAATTAGAAAAATATGATTCAGAATACGAGTATTTTTTTCATAAATTATACAACTTTAATAAAGATAATACTAATGCAGATATATATGTCATAGGGCACTGTGCCAGAAGATTTTTGGATAATTATTTGCAATATAAGATTCCGAACAATCAAAATCCATTAGATAAGTTAATCAAATATGTTAAAGAATTAAAAGAAGATACTACAAAATACACTGTATTATACAGAATCGTAAATGACGAATC
>SAMEA3663118__coassemble_344_pt1 | contig 15246 bp, 14 predicted proteins | sample SAMEA3663118__metabat2_high_PE_014 | metagenome-assembled genome bin SAMEA3663118 (sample SAMEA3663118) | pig gut metagenome | biome: pig gut; feature: pig-associated habitat; material: faeces | place: Denmark | collected 2012
CAAAGAAAGAAAACAGTAGAAAAAGAAAGAAAAGGCACGCAAGAGTAGTCACGAAAAAATTAGCACTCAACCATTGAAGCGAATAACTCGTGATTTTGTATATTTTAAATGTTTCAAAATCACTCAAACAAATTCGCTATAGGGTTTCGTTTATGTTTTCGTGCCTACTGTGTTGTTTGCAACAACAAATAATAAATACGTCACTGCGAGAAGTAGATTTTCGACTCTGCCGAGCAAAATAATTAAGAAAAAGTGGCAACGACGTAGCCTAGTCTGTAACGTGGAGCAGAATCACGCTTCTGCGACCAGCCGAATAATCTAAAGAAATGAACGACGAAGTAATCCAGTATAGAGTCATTCCGAACTTGTTTCGGAATCTATTTATAAATAGATATTAAACGTAATGACAAAATCTCTGGCATACTAGACTTTAGCCGAAGTATCTATTACTTTATCGATTATATCTTTTTCATTTCTGAAATTTCAGGGTTTAGCAATCTTCTGCCAACACTTGCAAAGTTTACTGAACATAACAATTTGTCACCGTAGTTAATCATTTTTTCAACTACACCTTCGCCAAACTCTTGGTGCATTACTCTGTCACCTTGTTGGATAACATCACTTTTAACCTTGTCTTCATCAGGTATATTTGATGGATAATCAGGTACTACATGTGTTGTATTTGCACGTGTTTGAAGTGGTTCAGGAGTTGCAACATTTGGCATTTGTGCATTTTGAATTTCTTTATCAACAGGATGTTCAGCCTGTGGTTGAGGTTGAACTTGAGGCTGAGGTTGTGGCTCAGGTTGAACGTTTTGTTGTGGTTGTGGTTCAATTTCTTGAACTGGTTCTTGTTGAGGTTCAATTTGTGGCTCAACAGGGTTTATTGCTTGAATTTCTTCATCAGGTTTAGACAATTCTTCAATCATATCTAAATCATCATCTGATAATTCTTCGTCATCTTCAATGTCAGGTACTTCGTTCAATGCTGCTTCTACTTCATTAGCAACAGGTTGAGGTTCAACTTGTGGTTGAATTGGTTGCTCAACAGGAACTTCTGTAATTTCTTCTATCGGTTCATTTGCAGGAATTTCATCTACTATTTCAGGTGTTTCAACAACTTCTGCAGTTGGTGTTTGAATTTCTTCTACTGGTGTAGGTTGAACTTCTTCAACGATAGGTTCTTCTTGTACAGGTTGTTCTGGTTGAGTTACCTGAGTTTCTTGTATAATTTCTTCTTCGTTTTCTTCCTCATCATCAACAAATGTCAAAGTAGGTTGTTGAACTGGTTCTGCAACTTGTTCTTTTTCAGTTTCTTCTTGTGGTTGAGGTTGAATTTCTTGAACAGGTTCAGGTTGTGGTTCTTCTATTTGAACAGGTTCAACAGGTATTGGTTGAACTTCTTCTGTTGTAATAGGTTCACTAGGTTGTTCAATTGATTGAACAGGTGTTTCTATTTGAGGTTCAACTATTGGTGTTTTATTTGTAATCACTGGTTCTACTATTGGTTTTGGTTCAATAGTAGGTTGTTGTATTTGTTGAATAGTTTCTTTTACTTTTGGTATGTAGATTTCGCTTGTACTTAGTTGGTGAAGTTTACCAATTAGAGGTACAAATTTTGTCATTTTGCCGTAAGCAATGAATTCATCTTCTGCAAGTTTTTGCAAGAAGATGTTATAACCACCAAAGTCACGTTGTTGTTTTAGTGGTGTGAACATTAACATGTTTTTAGAACGTTTTTTAAGTTCATTAACAAGTTTGTAGTCATATCCACAAATTGTTGTTGTGTGTACATTTTCTGTATCAATAATTTGTTTTAGTAAGAATTTATCTGAGTTATCATTAGACAATGGAGTGAATGCATAAAATTCAGCATCAATTTCTTTTAATACAGAATATACGTATTTGATGCATTCTTTTTGTAGACTTTCTTTTAGACAAGATATGTCGATAACGATTGTTTCATCTTTTTTAAATTTTTCTTTTAAAACGTTAAATTCAGCTTCATTTTGTGCGAATACGTTCCAATCACGAATTTGTTTGATTTTATTTTTTAAGATTACTAATTGGATTAGTTTGGTTCGCATAAATTCAGAATCAACAACGGCTTTGAATGTATCAAACGGAATAAATTCTACTGTTTTTGAGTATTCACTAAGTTCTTCAAAGATTGCTTGAATCATTGCTTTGCTTTCTGCAGTTGCATCAACAAAGCCTTTTTCATAGATATAATTAATTGTTGAACTGTTTAATGGTAATTTGAAATCTTTTGTGATTGTTAATTTGTTTGTTTTAAAGATTCCAGATGTGTCAAAAACAACGATTTTTTGTTTTCTTGCTTGAAGTTGTAGAGCAAAATTGTTTAAAAGGACTTTTGTTGTGAAGAACTTTTCTGCACAGATTATTGGGTTGTCTTTTAATACGTCAAGATTTACTATAATATTGTGTTTTTGTTCTGCTAATTTACCAAGATTAAGAGGGTTAGTTTTGTCTAACGTTTCTAATAAAATTGATGTATCAACAGGTTGAAGTTCTGCACGAAGTGATGGGATAGAACCGTCGTATGCTGATATTCCATTATTATAATTGAATATTATTTTTGCTATTGCAACTTTACCTATACGTGTTGCTTCTAGGTGTAGAATTTGTGCAATGTATGATTTGTTTGTATCATCTATTTTAATAAAACCTGATAAAACAAGTTCATCTTCGTAGCATAATTTTACTAAATTGTTTTTGACTTCAATAATATTCATATAAATCGCCCTTTTATACTATATCTCATCGTGTATTCTAGCACAAATTCTATTTGGTTTTATCCATTAAACAGTCTATTCATACTTTAATATAAATTATAATATATTTTACAATTATATTATATATTATTGTCATTAGATATTTCGAAAAGGTTCAAATACACAAGTTTCTTCCTTTGTGTTTAATTGGAATAATTGTTTTAAATATTCAACACCTTCTTGTGCTTTTTTTGCAATGTTTGCCCAACCATCAACAATAATTGCATTTTTGCCCCAAGTGTGAGGCTTTGATATATTAGCATTTTTATCTAATCCAAATACGGTAAATGCATGATTTCTATTTGATTTATCTACATTATTTTGAATATTTAATCTTACATTCTGTGATTTAATACCGTTCTGTGCTAATTTATCATGCATCAAAATTGCACACTCCGCACAGTTTGCACTTTTCTCTTTCTTAACCGCAGAAGTTAAAAACCCTATCTTATCTTTTGCACTTGCATACTGTTGTCGCATCATATAAATCTTAAACCCAGTCATTGATGCACGTCCTTTTAATTTAGGAGTCAAAGATGTTATATTTTCATTATATTTATGATTAAATAACTCTAAATTTATCCTTGTATTTGAACGAAGATACGGAAATTCTTGTTTAAATTGCTTTAAAACCTTTTCACCACTACGTAAGTTTTGAGTAGATAACTTAGGGACATTAATAACATTCATCATACTAATTTCAAAACACGTAAAATTAAAATTTGCTAATTAAATCTAACAGTTAGTATCCAATTGTCCAAGCTTTTGGTTTAACGGCTTGAATATTATTTTTTGGACTTTGTGTAGTTGTGGTATTAACTTCAGTTGCTTCAATTACTTTTTCTGGTTTTTGAAGTAAATTACTTTTTTGCATTGTTAAATCAACATTATTGAATGATTTTAATCTATCTAATTTATTTTGCAATTCAGCATTTTCGACATTTAAAAGTAACGTAGCACGACTGTATTCATTTAATTTGATTTCACTAGATACGACAAAATAATAACTGACAGCAGAAATAAAGATTGCACATAGCAATAAACCACATAATGTATTATTTACTTTTTTTATAGCCATTGCTTTAACTGAACTCGCTTTCGGGAAATAACCATTAATAATTTGATTAGGTTGGGGACGATGCACTGTTTCTGAAGCATAACGTACATTGTATTCAGGAAGTGGTCTACTGTTTTGTCTATTTGCAATACGATTATTTTTCAAATTACTAACTCGCTATTTCGTTTGTTTTATACATTTAACAACTCTTAATTTTGCACTCCTTGACGGAGGATTAATTTTAATTTCCTCATCTGAGGCTATTATTGGTTTACGATTAACAAGTTCAATTCGTGGAGGTTGACACTTACATATCATCTCATTGCATCTACACTTCTGTGCTTCAAACTTGAATAATCTTTTCACAATCCTATCTTCAAGAGAATGAAAACTAATTACAGATATTATAGCACCATTGTCTAATAAATCCAATACATCAGATAAAACTTTTTTAACATTTTTTAATTCATTATTAACTTCAATTCTAATAGCCTGAAATACCCTTGTTGCTGGGTGAATAGAGGTTTTTATTCTTGGTGTTGATTTAACGATTAAATCGGCTAATTCAGTAGTAGTCTTGATTGGTGATTGTAAACGTTTGTTTACAATTGCCTTTGCTATACGTTTAGAAAATCTTTCCTCACCATATTCACTAAAAATTCTAACAAGTTCATCTTCTTTATACCCATTGATTACGTCATAAGCAGAAAAATCACTTTCCATATTAAATCGCATATCTAATGGTGCTTCTTTTGAAAACGAAAACCCTCTCTCTTGCTTTGTTAATTGATGATATGATGCACCCAAATCAAGCAACACACCACCTGTTATTTTTTCAATACCATAAGATTTCATAACAGATTTAATATTTACATAAGAATCTTTTATTATTGTCAGATTTTTGTAATTCTTCAAACGTTCAGAAGCATACTCAATCGCATCATCGTCTATATCGAAAGAAAATAATCTTCCATTAGGAGATATTCGTTGCAAAATAAGTTCACTATGCCCACCACCACCTAATGTACAATCAACATATATAAGACCATCTCGGCAGTTTAGGGCATCAACTGCTTCATTTTTCATAACTGTATAATGATTAAAATCTGACATTAAATATTCCTTTGCAATAGTTTTTTGCAATAAAAAAAGCACCTATGCGGTGCTATTTTAAATGGAGCGGGAGACGAGGCTCGAACTCGCGACATCCTCCTTGGCAAGGAGGCATTCTACCACTGAATTACCCCCGCAACACTTTTAATTATACATGGCAAAGATTTTTTTGCAAGTATTTTTTTTATAAATTTCCCCAAAAAATAAAAAGAGCCGTAATTATTAAATTACAGCCCTTTTTATTTATCATATATTAGATTATTTAATTGCTTTATTTGCTCTGGCTAATGTTTTTTCTTTACCAATTACATCAAGAATACCAACCATGTCAGCACCGAATGTTCTACCTGTTACAGCGGCTCTGATAGCCCACATAGTAACTTTTGGTTTAACACCTTTTTCTTTCCAATCTGCTCTAAATTGTTCTAATTTATGATGAAGATTTTCATCAGTCCATTCCCAATCTTTAGCCAAAGATACAAAATCTTTCAATACATTTTGAGAAATTTCAGTTTCTAATGTTTCTTTTGCCTTATCTTGGAATTCAACATCATCTCCAAAGAAATAAGCAACTGCATCAGTAATATCTGATAATAATACCAATGGTTCTCTTGTTATTTCAATCATTTTATCAAACTCAGCATCTGTCAATTCTGATAAATCATATTTTTCTAAATATGGCATCAATTTTTCTTTTAATTTAGCCATTGGCAATTGTTTAATATAATGACTATTCATCCATTTTAATTTGTCATATTCAAAGATTGAGTTTGAAGAAGAAATTTCATGTATTCTGAAATCATTTGCAATTTCATCAACAGTTTTAATTTCTTCACCGTCAGATGGTGACCAACCAAGTAATGCTACAAAGTTGATAAGTGCATCTGTTAAATAACCTTCTTTAACGAAATCACTTACAGCAGTAGCACCGTGACGTTTAGATAATTTACTTCTATCTGGTGCTAAAATCATTCCTAAGTGACCAAATTTAGGTACTTCTGCTCCTAATGCTTCATAAATTAAAATTTGTTTATAAGTATTAGAAATATGATCTTCACCTCTGATAACGTGAGAAATTTTCATTAACATATCATCAATTACAACTGCATAGTTGTATGTTGGTGCACCGTTTGATTTTTGGATAACAAAATCGCCTAAGAGATTTGTATCCATGTGTAATTTTCCTTTAACGATGTCTTCAAATTCAAGAATTGATGAATTGTGAAATGCTTTTTGTGCTTTTTCAATATTAAATCTTATTGCAGGTTTTCTACCTTCTGCTCTAAGTTTTGCTTTTTCTTCTTCCGTTAAATTAACACATTTTTTTGAATATACATAAGGTTTTTTATTCTTAGTTGCTTCTTCTTTTTCTGCTTCAAGTTCTTCTGGAGTGCAGAAACATTCATAAGCATAACCAGCATCTAAAAGTTGTTGAATATATTTAGGATAAATATCAAATCTTTTAGATTGTGTATAAGGACCATAAGGACCACCAACATCTGGACCTTCGTCCCAATTCAAACCTAATGCTTTTAAACTATCAAAAATATTATCAATATATTCTTGAGAAGTTCTATCAGCATCAGTATCTTCTATTCTTAATATAAATTTACCATTGTTTTTCTTTGCAAATAAATAGTTAAATAACGCTGTTCTTGCCGTTCCTACGTGTAAGTTTCCACTTGGTGATGGAGCAATTCTTACTCTTACTTCTTCCATTTTTAAATCCTTTCATTATTTACAAACTAATCTTCTCACAAAACATCGTTAATTTAAAGAGGATAAATTGCTATTTTAAGTATTTTTAATAAAAAAGATGAGCCTCAACTTATGAAACTCATCTTTTTATTATAAAAATTTATTTATATTATTTTTTTGATTTTTTAGAAGATTTTTTTTCTTTTTCTTCCTCAATTTCTTCTTTGATACATTCTTCTACGACTTCTTCTACTTCTTCATCGATTTCATTTTCGCTTTTTTCGTCTTCTGTTTCATCGTCTTCATCTTCGTCAGTATCGTCGTCTTCATCATTCTCTTCAGAAGTTTCATCATCATCTTCTTCTTCAGACTCTGCTTCTTCAAGAAGTTTCTTTTCTTCTTCCTCTTTATCAATCATTTCTTGAATTTCTTCTTCATTCTTTGCTCTGATAACTGGAATAGAAAGCATTAAAGCCATTTGATTATCTTCATGTTCAAAGTTTAAATCCAAAAGTTCCTTATCAAGTTCAACATATTTTGAAAGCAACTCAATAAGTTCTTTTCTCATTCTATCCATAATTGCCGGAGTAAGATTAGTTCTATCTTGCATAAGAACTAATTTTAAACGATTACAAGCAACATCTTTTGCATTAGATGTTTCGTTATCAGTTTGATGAAAGAAACTAACAACTTTATTATAAAGATTGGCAAAAATATCTTTCATTATTATACCTTGCCTTTCTTAAAGAAGTTTTTAATCTTATCGATAAATCCCTTTGGCTCAGTTAAGTCAAGTAAAGGAATATCTTCTCCCATAATTCTTCTTGCTACATTTCTATATGCTTTACCAGCAATTGCTTCTTCATCATTAACAATAGGTTCACCTTTGTTTGTAGAAGTAATGATGTGAGTATCTTCTGGAATAACACCTAACAAGTCACATGATAAAATTTCAACAACATCATCAACACTCATCATATCATTTTGTTCAATTAATTGTGGACGAACTCTGTTTAAAAGAAGTTTATAACTTTCAATTTCTTCTTTGGCTTCTAATAATCCAATAATTCTGTCAGCATCTCTAACGGCAGACATTTCTGGAGTCGTAACGACAATTGCTTCAGTCGCACCAGCAACAGCATTCTGGAAACCTTGTTCAATACCTGCTGGACAATCTACTAAAATAAAATCATTTGTTTTCTTAAGTTCATCACAAATTTCTTTTAATTGTTCTGATGAAACAGATGTTTTATCTCTTGTTTGTGCTGCTGCTAATAATGACAAGTTAGGATTCTTTTTATCTCTAACTAATGCTTGTTTAAGTTTACAACGTTCTTCAACAACATCAACAATTGTATATACAATACGATTTTCTAGACCTAATAGTAAATCAAGGTTTCTTAATCCTATATCAGTGTCTAATAAAACAACTTTATTTCCTAACTTCGCAAGTGCTGTTCCGATATTTGCACTAGTTGTAGTTTTCCCAACTCCACCTTTACCTGAAGTTATTACTATTACTCGGCCTGTCATTAATCTTCTCTCCTTAATGTCTTAAATATAACGATTTGATTTTTATCTATTCTAGCTTCTTCTGGTGTAAATTCATTCGATTTTTGTACATAAGGTACATTTACTGTGTCATTTCTTCTAGAATATAAATTTGCTATTCTTAATTGAATAGGGTTTAGTTTTAATGCTCTAACTTTAGCATCTGTATTGCCTTTTGAACCAGCATGAACAATACCACCTAAAATACCCCAAACTGTAATATCACCTGTTGCGATAACTTCACTTCCTGGGTGAGCATCACCAACTATGAAAATATTGCCTTCATAAGAAACTGTTTGACCTGAACGTAATGTTTGAGTCAAATATAATGTAGGTAAATCAGAAGTGTTTGATTTCATTAGTTCTATACCCTCTGGAGTAATACCTTCTGTGTCAAGTAATACATACTTGCCTTCATCAGTTTTTTCAACAGTTTCAGATACTTCATGTTCTTCAAATGTTTCTTGCATTTGTTGAGGTTTTGCAAAAATTTCATAATCATCATCTTCTTGCTTAGGTTGTGGCAAACCTCCAAATGCTGCATCAAGTGCTGATTGAACATCTTCTGAAGGTTTTGCACCTTGTTCTTTTTCTAATTTTGCATAAATATTTTCTTCTTCTTCTTTAGTTGTTGTTTTAAACAATTCAGAATCATCTATGTTATTTTTAGATTCAACTTCTATATTTGAAGTTTTTTCAGTATATTCATCTTCTTCAGAATCTACTTCATCTAAAAATTCTTTTGTTTCTTCTTCCAAATTTTCATCATTAACTTCTTGAAGCGTTTGAGCATCAGTAACAAAATCACCAATAGAATTCATTTTTTTTAATTGAGCAAATGAACTTATCTCATTTGAATTATTTTCTTCAATTTTTTCTTCTTGTGAAGAAGTATTTTTAAATGTTTCACTAAATGTTGGAGTAGTTTTTGGTGAAAAATCTCCAACAGGTAATCCCAAACCAACTGCAGATGCTTCTGTCATATCAGAAGATGTTTGAACACCTGCTAATTTTGAATCCATTGTTTCAATCAATGCTTTAATACTTAAAAGCTGAGATTGTTTTAAATCAATTTTACCCAAGTTTAAATAAACATTTTTATCTCTTGTATTATCTGATTCAAGTTCTGAATTTATTTTTAAAACTAAATCTGAAATATTAGTTGCATCGCTTAAATCGATAATTGTTTTTTCTTTGTAATCCATAATCATATATCCATATAAACTAATACATCAACAGAATATCTCAAAGATTGCATCTGTTCAATATTATGTATCATTATGTAAAAAATTAAATCATATTTTTCATTTGTATTATAATGTCGTTATGATTAAGAGAATTTTAGCAATGAATTTTGGTGGTTTGGGTGATGAAATTTTATTCTTACCAGCACTAATTTCTTTAAGAAAAGAATATCCTAATGCAAAAATTACTTTAGCATTAGAACCTAGAAGTAAATCTATACAACAACTTACAGATGTTATAGATGATGTTATAACTGTTGATATAAAAGGTAAAAATAAATATAGCGAAATATTCAGACTTATAACTAAAGCAATATTTGGTGATTACCAAATGATAATTTCATCTGGTGCAAATCCAATGATTTCTATTATAGAAACAATGACATTTATACCTAAAAAATATGGATTTAACACTGGTAAACTAAGTGAGTTATTATTAACAAAAGCGATTCCACTAAACAAAAGTCAATATGCAGGTGCTATGTATCATGATTTAGTTAGACCAGTAACTTCATATAATACAGAGTTACCACAAATTTCTGTACAACCTGAACAGAAATTACCTAACTCAATACTTATTCACCCTGGAGTAAGTTTAATGAGCAAAAATAAAGGTTGTATAAAAACAATCACACCTAAAGAATGGGCTATGTTAATTGATAGACTTGTTTCATACGGAAAACGTGTAATTCTAGTTGGTGGACCAGATGATGAAGAATGTATAAATGAAATAAAAGCACATACTCAAACAAATAATTATGAAAACTATTATGGTATGACTAAAAACCTTGTTGATTTAGCAAGATTAATTTCTTCTGCTGAAAAATTTGTATGTTCTGATTCTGCACCATTACATATTGCAGTTGCGTTAGGTGTTAAAACTTATCCAATTTTTGGACCTACAGATGATTTAAAATTAGTTCCAAGAAATGAAAACGTGATACCTCTAAAAGCACATGATAATTGTAATCTGAAACCATGTTTATGGGAAAGACGTAAAACATCTTGTGAAGAACTAAGTTGTTTAAAATTTGATTTTAATGAATTAGCAAGAATTATTTGTGAGTAAATATATGCAAATATATGATGAAAAAATATTTGGAAAGCCAATTGATATAATTGAAGCTTTTGATAAAAATTCGTTAAAATCTGCTTTTAATAAAATTGAAGAATATAAAAAGAAATATTATTTGCTTGGTTATATTAGATATGAAGCAAAAAATATATTTTTAGGTCATGATTATAACTCAAAAGAACCACTTTTATATTTTGAAGTTTTTAATAATTATAAACAATATACTCCAAGCAAAAATGATAATAATTTAGCACCTTTAGTAATACCTAAAATATCTAAAAAGCACTACACAGAAGATATTTCAAAGATTAAAGATTATATTAGGCAAGGGATAACTTATGAAGTTAATTATACATATCCTAGTGAAATTCATGTAGATTTAAACTCTTTTGACTTGTTTGAAATGCTTTTACAAAATCAAAGAACGCCATATAATACGTATATTAAAAATAAATATGAAATATTATTATCTTTTTCACCTGAATTATTCTTCAAAATAAAAGATAATAAAATAATTACAAAGCCTATGAAAGGTACTATTCAACGAGCGAGAACGAATGAAGAAGATGAGCAAAATATTGAATTTTTAAAAAATGACATAAAAAATCAATCAGAAAATGTAATGATTGTAGATTTATTAAGAAATGATTTAAGCAGAATTGCAAAAAAAGGTACTGTTAATGTTGAAAAATTATTTGAAATAGAAACACATAAAACCGTTCATCAAATGACTTCAACAATTACTGCAGAATTAGAAAAAAACGTAACTTTATACAAAATTTTTGAAAGTATATTTCCTTGTGGTTCAATTACAGGAGCACCTAAGATTTCTACAATGCGTGTAATTGATGAATTAGAACCATTTAAAAGAGATATTTATTGTGGTGCTATTGGATTTATATCACCAGAAGAAATTATTTTTAGTGTACCAATCAGAATTTTACAAAAAAAGAATAATGAAAAATATTATTTATGTCACACTGGTGGAGCAATTGTTTGGGATTCTGATGCTATTGATGAATGGATAGAAACAGAAACTAAACGAAAATTTTTATACAAATTACCAAAGTTCAATCTAATTGAGACAATGAAAGTTCAAAATGGGAAAATACTATTTTTTAAAGAACATTTAGAACGACTAAAAAATAGTGCAAATTTCTTTAATTACGAATTTGATGAATCACTTTATGATTTAAAACCTGCACAAGATGGAATAATGCGACTTGTTTTACAACAAAATGGACAATATGATATTGAATATAAAAAATTAAAAGAAAATAAAACTACAAAAATTAAATTCTCAGATAAAATTTTAAACAGTTCAAATTTATTTTTATACCATAAAACAGATTATAGACCTTGGTATCAAGATACAATGAATAAAATAAAAAATGGTGAACTATATGATGAAGTATATTTTAATGAAAAAGGTGAATTGACAGAAGGTGGACGTTCAAATATTGTCATTAAAAAAGATGGAGAATTATACACACCACCTATTTCATCGGGTTTGTTAAATGGTGTTTATCGACAATCAATATTAGATAAATTAAAAGAAAAAATCTTGTATAAAAATGACGTTATCAATGCCGATAAGATTTATTGTATAAATTCAGTAAGAGGAATTGTAGAGGTGAAATTATGTTAATAATAGATAACTATGATTCTTTTACATACAACATTGTAGAATATGTCAGAATACTAGGAATAGAACCTATTGTTATAAGAAATGACGAATTAACTTTAAACGAGATTTCAACACTAAATTTTAATTCCATAATCTTATCACCAGGATATGGAAATCCTGATAATTCTGGTGTAACTCTTGATGTTATTGATAAATTCTATAAAACAAGACCTATACTAGGTATTTGTTTAGGTCATCAATGTATAGCAAAATATTTTGGTGCAAATATAATACAGGCAAAAGAACCTTGTCACGGAAAAACTACAAATATCTTTTTCGATAAAAATTGTCCTATTTATAATAGTTTTGAACAAGGTTTTCAAGCAACAAGGTATCATTCATTGATTGTTGATAATTCTAGTGTAAATTTACCTTTAAAAATAAATGCAAAAACAAAAGATAATATAATTATGGGATTAGAAGTAGAAAATACGCAAACTTACGGTGTACAATTTCACCCAGAAGCAATATTAACTACAAATGGGATAAATATTATTGAAAACTTTATTAAACTAAAATAATTATTTGTTATACAACTCTTTTCGCCATTGGAAATAAAAATAAATTGCTAAAATAAAATATACACTCCACATAATAACAGTTGCATAAACTTTTTCGCCATGCATTAAAATTTTAATCCACATCAAAATCGAAATAGCATTAACAATAGCCCAAATAACCCATTGTTCAATACATCTTTTTACTGTCAAATACATTCCAACCAATGATAACATTGTTGTTGTTCCATCTAATGCCGGATTGCTATCATTGATAAAATATAAAATCATAGATAGAATATCGCACAAAATAGCAGATATAATAATTAATTTTATTCTTTCTTTTGTCGATAGTCTTGTTTTAACAATTTCATTAGTTTTTTTGTTTAGATTATTTTTCCATTTAAAAATCCCTAAAATTTGCATTGGTATGTAATAACATAAATATAAAAATAAATTTCCATACAAAGCATTATGCAATGCTAAATAAGAATAGAAACCTGAACCACATAAGCCAAAGAAATAACAAGAAATTTTTCCTTTACCTGCAATTATAGTATATAATATGCCACAAACTGCAGATATTACAGCAATAGGGTTATCATGTTTGATATATGCATTTATGAGAATAAAACATAAAATTGAAAATAAACCAAAAACTTCGATTGGTTTCCAACCCGACAATTCTAACTTAAAAAAACGTTTTATCTCCATATATCTTAATCTTTTAACAAATACAATTTACTTTTAACTATTTATGTTATCTAATAAAAATAGATGAAAGTAAATTCAATTTCAAATAATATTTATAAAAATCAACTTCTAAAAAAAGGATTAAAATTCGCAGCTGACAATGGTTCTTTGTTTGCGGCTGGAACTTCGCTTGCTTTATCTACATTTGTAAGACCTTTTTCAATAATGCTTACACCCAATACAGATAAAGAAAACAAAAGATTCGCTTGTGCAAAATCAATTGCATCATCTGCTGCAGGTTACGTATTGATGTTAGGAGCATCTATTCCTATTGCAAGAAATGCAAAAAAAATTGATAAAAATCCGGAAAAATATTTAAAACCTGAAACTATCAAAAATTTAACAGAAAAATCAAAACCATTAATAGAATCAAAGAGTTATCAATTTTTATCTCAAATGTTTAAACTTGGAGTTAGTGCAGTTGCTGCTGCTCCAAAATCAATTATGACCTGCCTAATGATTCCACCTATTATGGGTGCAATTTTTAAAAATAAACAACATAATAAAATTGTAGAAAACGAACAAAACAACAATAAAATGGTTGTTAACGATTTAAACATAAATATAAACCCAAATAATAAACCTGTATCATTTACAGGTACTCCTAAACTTAGTCCAATAGCGAAAGGTATGGGAAAAGTTATGGATAATCCTCATGTACAAAAATTTGCTGAAAAATTTAAGGATAGCAATTTTGCAATGCATACAATGGCTCTTACAGATGCAATTACAACAGCAGCATTCGTACAGCAAACAAAGCACAATAAAAAAATTGATGAAACTCGTAAAAAACCATTAATTTATAATGCAACAATTTCAACGGCATTGAGTATCGCAGGCGGTTATTTACTTGATAAAGTTTTAGATAAACCAACAGAAAAATTTATCAATAAGTTTAGCGAAGTTAATAAAAATGACAAAAATTTAAGTAAATATGTAGAGGGTATAAAAATTGCAAAACCTACATTGATATTAGGTACTATATATTATGCATTTATACCAATACTTTCAACATTCTTGGCTGATAGAGTTGATTCTAAAAACTCACATATTGCACAAAATACGAAAAATCCAATACTTAAAAAATAATAAAAGGAGTAATTAATATGAAAAAATTTATGTCCATTTTAAGTGCTTTATTAGTAATTTTATTCACAACAACATTGTCTGCTAATGCTTGTTTTTTTAGGCATAGTAGATGTGGAATGTTAAATCCTTGGAGTGATTGCGAACAAAACACGCAACAAGCATCTAAAATTGCAGGATTTGAATTTCCTTTAATATTATCTAATTACTCCATTCGTGCAATGAAAGGTTTATATGAAATCAACTACCCATTAGATGAAAAACGTAATGTTTGTGTAAGAAAAACAATATCAAACAAATTCGGAGAAGATACAAGTGGCGATTATAACAAATATCCAATAAATACTAAATTAAAATTAGATGGTGATGTAGAACTAAACGTAAGACGTGATAATGAAAAAATTTATGTAATGTATTTTGCTGCTGAAAGTGGATATTACTCTGCTAGATGTGAATATGGTATGAGCGAAGAAGAAGTTAAAGGTATATTTAATGTCATAAAAGAAGCAGAAGAAGTAAAATTACCACCAGAAGCATTTAATGAATAATTTTAATTTATGAAAATGTTATTTGGAACTTGTTTCAAGGTCTAAGAAGAGATGCTGAAACAAGTTCAGCATGACCGTTGTTTTTCTCGTCATTCCGAATTTATTTCGGAATCTATTTATTTTTTTATTTGTTAAATTTCTA
>SAMEA3663118__coassemble_350_pt1 | contig 15059 bp, 14 predicted proteins | sample SAMEA3663118__metabat2_high_PE_014 | metagenome-assembled genome bin SAMEA3663118 (sample SAMEA3663118) | pig gut metagenome | biome: pig gut; feature: pig-associated habitat; material: faeces | place: Denmark | collected 2012
AAACCGAAAACACAGAGAGAAGGGGATTCGAACCCCTGGTGAAGTTACCCTCACACAACCTTTCCAAGATTGCACCTTAAGCCACTCGGACACTTCTCCTTATTATATATGTCATATTATGCTCACGTTAAATTTTTCGTGAAAATATTATAATTAAATAATATTCTCCGAAAGATTATTTTGCAATACAGTAGTTTTATTAATAAATGTATAAATTAAGCATTTTTATTTGCAGAATCAATACCATTTTTGATAACGGCATCTTTTAATCTTACACCTAATTCAGTACCAACACCCATTGCAACTGCTGAAAGAATATAGGTGCTAAGTCCAAATGCATTACATTTTCTTACTTTCTTTGCTAGTTCTGGGCTTAAAACTTTTTTTGCTAATTTTTGACCTTTGTATGATGCTGAACTTTCTTCTATTATTGTTGGCAAGTATGTCGCAGCTGCTAATAGACCAGCATTATCTCTAAATTTGCCAATAACTTTCTCTTCATCACTCATTGGATGTAAACTTTGTTGTGATTTGCTAGGAGCAAGTATTGCAACTAAAGAAATTAACCCTGCTAATTTTTTATTTTTTCTGCAACTTTCTTGTAAGAATTTACTAATTTTTGTTTGATATTTATTCATCGCATGTCCCATTTCATGGAACGTAGCAAGTGGCATTTTTTCTTTGTTATACATGATTTCATTTGTAGTTGGTAAAAATGCTGCATTGTATCCCTTTATTGCACTATATTTGAATACAGCCTCACTTTTCTTAAATTCACGAAGTTTTTCATTAGAAGTAGTTTTATCTATTGCATCTAAAATTATTTGTTCTGGTTTTGTAAAAGGTGTTTGTTCATTTACTTTTGCTAATTTTACACCATGCTTAGCAAGACCTGATATATTAAAAGCCTTGTCTGTTGCTTTATCTAATACATCAATTTCTTGTTTTGTTAACTTGTTTGTGTTGTATAAATTTCTAAATAAATGGTTGTTAATATGTGGTGCAATTTTATTTTTAACAATACTAGGTGTTGCAAGTCCAGCAATTGTGCCTATCGCAATTGATTGGTTATAAAAATTGTTGCTATCTATAGACATTTACACACACCTTCCAGTTATTATAAGTTTGTTCATAAAATAATTTGCTAGTTTGAAGAGAATTCTTTCATTATTCTTTACATATTAATCAAAATTTTCTGTAATAATATCTATCAATTCTGAAAGGATTTTGTTGTATGGTGTAGAAATATTATTTTCTTCTCCTAGTTTTACCACTGTTTTTCCAAATAAATCTGTTTCCGGTTTGCGTTTTGCTTCAATATCTTGTAGCATTGAAGTCTTTCCTTCTGGCAACATTGTCAATAAGTTCTTGTAAGTTTCTGCCCAAAATGTTTCGGTATTATTTACACCGTTTGCTTTTGCTATAATCGCAATTTCATTACAAATATTTTTTAATAGTTCTAAATATTTTTGACTTTCCCACATTTGTTTAAAGGTCATTTTTGTTATTGCAGATGTTTGATTTACGCAGCAATTAAGAGCATATTTTAACCATAATGCTCTATACATATCTTGAGGTATTTCGTAATTAAGTTTTGCAGAATCAAAAAGTTCTTTTACAGGTTTTATTTTCTTATCATGTATATCTTTTGAACCAAATACAACTTTTGTAACACCATCGTGTTTGATTTCTGAACCAGTTCTAAAAATAGTATGGCAGATTATATATGAGTATAATATTTTGTCATAACCATAAACTTTTGCAATTCTTTCTTCGCTTGTTATACCATTGATAAAAGATAAAATTATCGTATCATCTTTTACAAAATTGTTGATATTTTTTATAATATCATCTAGTCCAGATGATTTTGATGCAATGATAATCAAATCAGCATCATAATCGGTTTCTGACGGTAAAATATAATCAAATGTATAATCTTTTCCATTGATACGTCTAGGTGTTTTTGAGTATCTTTCAAAACGTGATTTATCAACTAGTATTTTTAAATCACAATTTGTATTATCTATTATTTTTTGTGCATATATGCTTCCTACTCCGCCTAAGCCACAAAGCAATATGTTATTTATTTTTTTCATATTTTCCTAACAATTCATTATATATATCTATAGTAGAGATACAAATTTTTAAATCTCTATCAACCAAACTTTTTATTGTACCTTTAAAACAAGCCAATAAAGCCATATCTAAACCATTTTTTTCTTTAAGATGTGGTTTTATATAATCTATGTATGTCTGAGGTCTTGTTCTCGGTTCTATTTTATCGGCTATAAAAATAATTTTTTCAAAATCTGTCATATTTAATTTACCGATAGTGTGCCACCTGATTGATGATAAAATCTCTTTATCAGTTATTCCGAACTCTTTTTCTGCAAAAAATGCTCCAACTGGTGCATGGAATGTTTTAGGATTTATCATTTCACAATCTTCTACTGATAAATATTTTTGCATGATTGCTAATGATTCATCTTGTGGAATACATTTTGCACAATCGTGTAAAAGACCTGCAACATAGGCTTTTTCTTCGTCTAAATCAAATTCTTTTGCTAATTCTACGGCTGTTTCAGAAACTCCAATTGAGTGTTCAAAACGTTCTTCATCTAAGTTTTCTTTCAACCATTTTAAAACATCTTCTTTATTGATATAATCCATGTTCTTTTATATACTCCCTAATTTTTGGTAGTTCCATGTCGTTGATAGAAATACCATTTCCTAAATTCTCTCTTAATCTTGTTGATGATACATCAATGTAGTTCATTGGTGCAAATTCAAAATCATATCCAAATCCTCTCAACTCATTAAAATCATCTTTGTTAAATTCATTTGTTCTTTTAAATACAATAAAATGTACGAGTTCTTTTAATTTGTCGGTTTTATACCAAGTACGAATTTTTATAAAAGCATCAGTACCGATTAAAAAGTTAATTTTTTCATCTGTTATATTATATGCTTTTCTTAATTCTAAAATTGTATTGTATGTATAAGAATTGCCTTCTCTTTTGTATTCAATGTCGCTTATATCGAAACCATTATATTCTGAAATTGCTAGTTTAACCATATTAAATCTATGTAATGCAAGGTTTTTGTCAACTGATTTGTGCGGTGGAATGTACGCAGGAATAAATAGAATACGTTCAAAATTGTAGTATTCTTTTGCAAATTTTGCCACTTCTAAATGTACTTTATGAATAGGGTTGAATGTCCCTTGAAACACGCACAATCTCATGTTGGATACCTTTCAGATAAATAATAGCATAAATAACATTAAAGTAATACAAAATACGTTAAAATTTTTAGATAACTTTTTAAGAAAATTTTATCCTCCATGTAGATGATTTTATTGAAATAATTTTACTATTGTGTTAATCTCTGTTATGATAAAGGAAAGTTTATCAAATGAATGGGTGAGGATATGAAAAGTTCAACGTTAAGAAGATCAAATATTACAAGAGAAAAAATGGCTATGCTTAGTGCATTATCAAACTATAATGCTGCAAAAGGAAAAAGCAATGCTCATTTAACAGACAAGCAAGCTGAACTTGATATGTTATGGCAAAATTTTAAGATTGCTGCGACTTCAGATAAAAGCCCAAAAACTTATTTTTCAGCAGGCTTTTTTACAGGTATTGTTGCTGCACTAGTAGTGGCTACATTTATAAGTTTCTTTGTAGGTTATTCACCACTAAATGAAATCAATTTTTCAGCACCAAAATCAGCAAAAGAAAATGTTAAATTCTCTTTAATTCCAGCTGACAAACAAGTTCAACAAGAAGAAGATATTCAAAAACCATTAGAAAAAGAATACACTGTTCAAGCAGGTGATAGTCTTGAAGATATTTCAATGCGTTTCTATGGTAGTTTTGATGAAGCAAAGTTGAAACAAATACAAGTTAAAAATAATTTAAAAGATTTAAATTCAATAAAAATTGGTCAGAAATTAATAATTCCTATGAACTAATTTAGTTGAGAGTTGTTTCTGTCTGTTTTTTATAGGCTCAAGGGGGACATTAATGAAACTTGAAAATATTAAGAGAGTTGATTCTGCAGTGGCAGAATTAATTGAACAAGAATTGGAACGTCAGAGAACAACTATAGAACTTATAGCAAGTGAAAACTTTACATCTGAAGCAGTAATGGAAGCATGCGGTTCGGTTTTGACCAATAAATATGCAGAAGGAAAACCTTATAAAAGATTTTATAATGGTTGCGATAATATAGATAAAATTGAAGAACTTGCACAAAAAAGAGCCGAAAAATTGTTTGGTATGGCTCATGCTAATGTTCAACCACATAGTGGTGCTCAAGCAAATATGGCTGTTTTTATGGCTGTTTTAAAACCTGGTGATAAAGTTTTAGGTATGGACTTGTCAAATGGTGGTCATTTAAGTCATGGTTCACCTGTTAATTTTTCGGGTTTGTATTTTGATGTAAAGAGTTATGGTGTAGATGAAAATGGCAATATCGATTACGATGATGTCAGAAAAATGGCAATTGAACATCAACCTAAATTGATTATTTGTGGTGCAAGCAACTATTCTAAGGTTATTGATTTTAAAAAGTTTAGAAAAATTGCTGACGAAGTTGGAGCATATTTATTAGCTGATATTGCTCATATCGCTGGTTTGGTTGCAGGTGGTATTCATCCATCTCCGGCAGGTTATGCTCATTTTGTTACAACAACAACTCACAAAACTTTAAGAGGTCCAAGGGGTGGTATTGTTATGTGTGATGAAGAATTCGCTCAAACAATTGATAAAGCCGTATTCCCTGGAATGCAAGGTGGACCTTTGGAACATATTATTGCTGGTAAGGCAGTTGCTTTGTTAGAAGCATCACAACCTGAATTTAAAATTTATGCACAAAACATTGTTAAGAATGCAAAAGCATTAGCACAAGGTTTGTTAGATAATGGTATGGACATTGTCGGTGGTATGACAGAAAACCATCTTATGACACTAGACCTAAGAAAAACTGGCAAGACTGGTAAAGATATGGCTAATGTTTTGGAACGTGTTGGCATTACTGCTAATAAAAATACTGTTCCTAATGATCCGCAAAGTCCATTTGTAACAAGTGGTATCAGATTGGGTGCTGCTGCTGCAACAACTCGTGGATTTGATGAAGATGCTATGAAAGAAATTGCAAGAATTATTGCTGAAGCAATTAAAAATTCTGATAATGAAGATGTTTTGAAAGAATTAAGAAACGATTCACTTGCATTGTGTAAGAAATTTCCATTATATGAAAATATGAAAGGATAGAACAATTTTAATTAAGTTACCTGAATCAAATATTATTGGTGCAATTATTTCCTATATATTAGGAGTGTTTATTGTGCCGTTTGTTATAGCCTTTTCTAAAAAAGAGGGGCTTGTTGATATGCCTAATGAGAGAAAAATTCATAAAATTCCAGTTTCAAGAATAGGTGGTGTTGCTATTTGGGTTAGTACGATGCTAACATTCTTGTTTTTGGTTGTATTAAGTTATTATCCATACGGTAGTCTTGTGTCAGGATTATTATTGGGTGGTTCTTTAATGTTTTTGTTGGGACTAGTTGATGACATTTATAATTTAGATGCAAAATTCAAATTACTTATTCAAATTTTAGTTGTTACTGTTGTTTATTGTTTGGGTGTAAAATTTGATACAATTTTTGATCCATTCAATCCAAATGGTGGAATGATTCATTTGAATATGTTTTTATCTTATCCATTAACTTTGTTATGGATTGTTGGTATAAGTAATGCTGTAAACTTTATTGATGGTGTTGATGGTTTGGCTGGTTCTGTTATTACAGTTAATGCTATTACGTTGGCAATTTTGTCATTAGCAATGACACCTCCAAATCCTATTAGTGCATTGATTGCGTTTATTTTGGCCGGTTCAATGATGGCATTTCTTACATTCAATTTTAATCCGGCAAAGATTTTTATGGGTGATTCAGGAGCATTGTTCTCAGGTTTTATGTTGGCATCTATTTCTATAACAGGTGTTATGAAAAGTGCTACATTGGCGATATTGTTGCCGTTCATTGTGTTGGCTGTGCCAATTATGGATATTACATACTCTAGTTTAAGACGTATATTTAAAGGTAAATCTCCATTTGTTGCTGATGCTGAACATATTCATCACAAACTGTTAAAAGCAGGCTTTTCACAAAAATTAACAGTGGCTATAATGACCTCTATTGCTATAATTGCAGGTGCTATTGCTACGTATTTAATGGGTATATTCACCATTAAGCATTATGTTTGTTATATACTTATTGTAATAGTTTTAATGCTAGTACTTAGTTTATTTGATATTTTTACTAAGAGTAACAAATAACTTGTGATGAGGGAATATGAACAATAATTTAGATAGTATTTTTGAAACACCAACAAAGGCGGTTAATGTTGCTAAATCAACCGTTAATAATGATGATTTATGCTCTGATTTGGATACATCAGCATTATTGGCAAAGGCTTCTGTACCGTTTTCACATAGAAGAATTGCAGATAATTACGTTATTTTAAGAAAAATTTGTTCATTTCAAGTTGTTCAACCAAGAATTTCTAAGATGGAAACTGCATTATTGATGAAGTATTCTTTTAATACTTTAGAAAATACAACAATTTCAAAAATCAATCAGGAATTAGCACTGTTAAAACAGTGGTCTACATCAACAAATGATGAATTACGTGCTGATTCAGATGAAATTTTGCGAATTCGTGTTAAAGAATTGAAGTTTATGTTATCAAACAATTATACGGTTAATTCTAATGAGGTATTTAAAGGCTATAAAGCAATTGAAACTTATTTGAAGAATATTAATAGTTATTGTGCGTAAGATTGTTTTTGTAATGTATCATTACTAGTGATACGATTTTTTATTGGCTTATTAAGTTAAGGTCGAATTTTGCTTGTCAAAGAAATAAGGCATTAAAATTATATAAATTAAATTTATTTTTATGGATTATTAGTAATGACAATAAATAAAATCTAACAAAAATTACGTCATTAAAAATCGATATTGTTAATACTAACTATATCGATTGTATTAAGAGAATAGTTTGAATGTTCTGTCAACATTATCTTTAATTACATTTTTAAGTGAATCAACTTCTTCTTTTATAGCATTTCTTTCTGTTTCGCAAGCAGATAATTGAGTATCATATTTAGTATCTTTTTTGTTGATTTCTTTCATATCTGCTTCATATTTAGCTTCTGCTTTTTTAACATTGATTTCGTTAGAAACTTCTCTTAATGATGTATTTGTAGCAACACTTGTATTAACAATGCCCATCATTTCTTCATATTCTTTATCAGTCATTGCATTGATTTGTGCTTCTGTTAAATCAGCAAGTTTTTGAACTTGTGAAGGATCAAATGTTGTGAATACTGCTTGACCTTCTGTAACCATATTTGTTAAGAAATCAACACTTGCTGCTTGTTCTTCAGTTACTACTGTAACACCACGTTTTGACATTGCATACATTGCAATTGCGTTAGCGATATCTTTGTCTGTTGTATCCCAGTATTTTTCAGTACCAGTTTGGTATTTTTCTTGTTTCTTTCCATAAGTTGGAGTGATTGTTTGTGAACCGGCAAAGTTGATGTTCCATTCATCTTTGTTATAGTTTGTTGTGTCAGTATATTTTGTGTTGTTTTTGATTGCTGAATAAATTGCATCTAAGTTTTTGCCTTGTTGAATAGAATCGTTGATGTTTGCTAAGATAACTTTGTCATCAGCATTTGAAGTGCTGTAGTTGTTGTTAATCCAAGATTGAACTTGTGCTTGTGTAATTTCTGTTTCTGATTTACCTTTTTCTCTTAATGTGTAATATAATTGGTCTGCAATGTTTGATGTTGATGGGATAGTAATTTCACCTTTTGATTTGTTGTGAGTACCGTTAACAACAGTTGTATTTGAATCAACACTTCTTTTTACAGAACCGTCTAATTTTGCACCTGTTTGGAATGATGCAGTTGAAGTTGTTGTACCATTATTGATATCATTACCTAATTTAGCACCTAAATCATTAGAACCAGTGCCTTTTATGTATTCGCATAATGCTTTGTTTAAGTACCATAATTTTGCATTATCTGTATCGTTATCAGTGAATTTTGCTAAGAATTGTTCAATTTTAGCATTCATTGCATTTTTGTCAGCAGTTGTAAGTTCAGGATCACAAGCATCGTAAACATCTGCTTTTGTTAAAGCTGCAATGATGTTTTGTTTGTAATCGTTCATTGATGGAATAGAACCAGCCATTTTGAAAGATACAAGACCATCACTAGCACCTGAATTTTGTACTAAATCTGCACGGCTAGTTGTGAAATCGGTATCTTTTATGTCACCGTAAGCTTTTGCAGCACCTGTATCTTGTGAGTAACCACAATCTTTAAAGTTTACATAATAGTGGTCATCACCTGAGTCAGCATTTTTAATTACGATTATACCCATGAAAGCACCACTATTAGTACTACCATTAACTTTTCCTGTTGAGTTACAACCTTCTATTTCACAGTAATCGCCTCTATCACCCCAGTATAGATATAAGCCAGCGAAACCACCAACATAGTTTGAACCACTTACTTTTCCACCAGAGTAACAATTTCTAATATCTGTTATATCACTTGTATTGTCTTGGTCATTATATGATGCTCCAATGAATCCACCAACACTATTTTTACCACTAACATTGCCTATTGCATAAGCATTTTTAATATCCATTACAGTGTTACCATAATTCATACCGGTAGTACCAATTAAACCACCAACGCCATCACTAGAAGTTGCAGTAACATCTGCAGATGAATAAACATTGTCTATTGTTGTAGTTTTACCAGATGAAGTATGAACATTACCAATTAAACCACCTGTACCACTAGTATATTTTGAATTATCATATGCTGTAATTGTATTTGAATTTGTATTTTTTATAGAACCTGTAGTATAGCAGTTTGTTATAATTGAATTTGTAGCACTACCAATTAAACCACCAACATAATCACTATTACCATTGATGTTAATGTTTTCTAAACCAATGTTTTTGATTGTTGCACCACTTGTTGATGCGAATAAACCATTTGTACCAGTTAAGTTAGTGATTTTGTGACCGTTACCATCAAATGTACCTTGGAAGTTTTTGATACCTTCCCAACCAGTAACACCACTCATATCAATATCGTTTGCTAATACTATTGTTACACCTGAAGTATTAGATAATTCTGATAATTTTTTCAAACCTTCAGCAGATGTGATAGTGTAAGTTGTACCTGCTGTTAAGTCTGTTGTTGCTGCTGTGATTTCTGTCGCACCTGCAGTTGATGCTGAGTGAGACTCATTGAATTTTGCATAACTTTCTAATGCACTGTAGTCAATACCACCTTCGATGTTTTCAACAGGTGTGTATGTGTGATTTTCAGTATTTGTAGGTTGTTTTGTTTCAACGTTACTAATTTTTGTAGAACCTGTGATTACACTTGTATCAGTAACATCTCTGAATCCATAAGTAGGTCTTTCTGATTTTGTTTTGCCTGTTGTTTGTTCAATGAATGTATCCATATCACGAGTTTCAGTTGCAGTCGAAGTTAAACCGTATTTTTGAGCAACTGCAGGAGTGATAAGAACTTTGCCATCTAAACCTTGTAAGAATAAGATTTCGTTAGATGTTTCACCGTTCCAGTTACCAATGATACCGTTTTGCATAGCATTCATTGTAGCATCGATATATGTTGTTGTTCCGTCGTTGTTTATTGATTTGTACTGTATCTTAGTAGCATCAAGTGCTTCAAGGTAGTCATTGTAAACACGATCAGACTCATTAGCCAAGCGAAGTTTGTCTGCTTGGATCTTTTGAGCCTTATGTTCGATGCTATGTTGACGTGCTGTCAATGTTAGCAATCTAGCTTGTGAAGATGACATACCCATTTTTGAGTGTTTTCCTTTTCCCTATTACAGGTACTTTAACGGCATATATAGGTAAAACCTTTAATTAATCGTTATTATTAATGGGTATTTTGTTACAAAAATTTACAAAAAATGACGATTTCTTTGAAAATTTTTGTAAAAATTTTTTATTTTTCTTAACAAAAGTTCATAAATGGAAAATGTTTTTCATTTTTTGAAAAATGTGTTTTAAAAATTTTGATGAAAATTTTAAGTTTTTAACGTTAGTTTTTGAAGTTTGTATTAAGTTTTATTAAGCAAAAATTTGTAAATTTTTACAAAACTTAACCAAATTTAAAAGAAATTTTTTATTTTTTGTAATATATCTTAATGTTTGTTTTAATTCAATGCTTCATTATTTTGACTATTACCTTGAACTTTTTTCAATGTCTAAAAAATATATTTCAAACGAGTTTGAAATTACTCAAAAATAATAGTCGTGCTAAATTTATTTTAGCATCTCTTCCGTATTGGATTTCGAAATAAATTCGGAATGACGAGAAACCCAATGGTCATGCTGAACTCGTTTCAGCATCTAGAATATGGATTCCGAAACTATCTTGGATTATTGTTTCACTTACCTCTCATAAAACAATACTTAATTGTTTTATTCGGCAGAGTACAAAATCCGCAAGTTCGGAATGACTCAATACGGGATTACTTCGTTGTTTTGCGGTCTTGGATTATTCGGGATTTCTCAACAAAAATGTGGTTCTGCTCCTAGTTACTGGCTTATGCCCTACCAAAAATTCGCTTTGCGGTCAAAGAAATGAGGCATTTGAATAAAAAATTATTTATTCTTATAAGTTTCTTCAATCCCTTTACCAAATATTGCAAAATCATATTTTACTGGATCATTTGAATCAAATATTTTTAAATTATTTGTCAATTCGACAACCGCTTTTTTATCGTTACTTTTTCTTGTTAATAATTGCATTTCTCTCGATAATCTTGCAACATGAACATCTAAAGGTATTAATAATTCGCTTTTAGGTACAAAGTTCCATAGTCCAATATCTACGCAAGATTTACGAACCATCCAACGCATATACATATTCATTCTTTTCATAGCACCATTTTTTTTAGGGTTTGGTATTAATGGACTGAAATTTTGTAATAATTTTTCAGAGGCATTTGCGTAAAAATAATCTACCACAACTTGAAACATTGTATAAATATTGTTTTCTTTTTCCCAACCATATTTATACAATTCAGATAATCCGTTAGAGGTATTATATAATTTTGATAATATTTTTAAAAATTCTGCAATTTCATAACAATCAGAAAATCTATAATTAAAATTATTTGTTATAATTTCTTTAAAATCGCCATTTTTTATATAATTTGTTAAATCGTTGTTTGCATAATTAAATAATTCGTTTAATTTTTTTATAAAAATTTTTCTATTTCCATAAGCAAATGTAGCAGATATAAAGCCTGCAAGTTCAATATCATATTTATTTTTATATTTATGTATAAATTGAACAGGGTCATCTTTTATGAAGGCTGTTGTTTCATATTTCTCGACTAATTTGTCTAATTCATTTTTTGTGATTGTCATTTCTTAACCTATTAAAAAAAACTTCTAATATATTATCGCACTTTTCTTCTTCTATACCAGTATAAATTTTGATTGAAGAATTTGCAATTTGTTTGAGGTTTATTACACTTCCAAATGCACCACATTGGTTATTATATGCTCCAATATAAAGAGTGTTTATTCTTGATTGTAAAATCGCCCACGCACACATAGGACAAGGCTCTAATGTGACATACATTGTACAATCATCTAGTCTCCAACGATTTAATTTTGACTGTGCTTCTTTAATTGCTAATATTTCAGCATGTGCCGTAACGTCATTATATTCTTCTTTTCTATTGTGGCAAGATGCAATTATTTTATTATTGCAAGTTATGATACAACCAACCGGAATTTCTGAAATAGGTGTTTTTATTGCTTCTTCGATTGCTCTATTCATCAACAACCTTCTTCATAAATATTTGAACAACAAAACCCCAATCCATTCCAGAATGCAAGTGAATATGTCCACCCATCGTTTCTACCAAACCTTTTACGATAAACAAGCCTAAACCTGTTCCTCGTGTAGTTCTAGTTGTAGAATCATCTAGTCTAGTAAATTTATCAAATAAAGTTTTTAATTTATCTTTAGGAATTAGATTACAATGATTTTTTACTGATATTTTTAAATATTCATCATTAAATTCTTCTGCATCAATTACGATTTCGGTTTCATCATTAGCATATTTTACAGCATTTTCAACGATGTTAATAATAACTTGTTCAAATCTATCTCTATCAGCATAAATCATTGGAATGTTTTCATTAACATTGTTTATAAAAGTTTTATTTCCTCTATTTTTGCTTAAAACTATTGCGTCATCAATAATTTCACTAGCATTAACCGGTTCTATTGTCATATTTAGACTTGAACCTTCAATGTCAGGTATAACGAGCAAGTCTTCAACCATACGTTTTAATCTTTCGGCTTGTTTTTTTATTATTTTAAGAGATTTTTGTTTTGTTGCATCATCTATTTGAATATCTTGTCTTAAGAGTCTTGATGTATAACCTTGAATACTTGTTAATGGCGTTCTAAATTCGTGACTGACAGTATCAATCATATTTGAGCGAAATTCGTTTAATTCCTTTAATTCTTTAATATTTTTTTGTAGTTTTTTGTAGGACTTATGGATTTGGTTTGCCATACGATTAAATTCGTAAGCTAAAAAATACATCTCGTATGGTGTAAAAATGTGTGTTAATAAACGTATTCTACGTTTATAATTACCTTTTGATATTGCAATAATTGCTTTAAATAATTGTCGAATATTGATGTATAAATATGATACATACAAACCAACTATTAAAAATACTGCAAATGCCGAAACTAACATTGATAATATGATTTTTGCTCGGCTATATTCAATATAAGTTCTTGTTATTTCTCTTGGTGTTGAAACTATAATTAATATATTTGGATTAGTCTTTTTTAAATATACAAAAGGTTGATTTTTTTTCTTACCATAAATAACTGCTTTGTCTGTTTCTAATTTTTTAGGTAATTGTTTATAACCTTTTTGGAAAACTTTTTTGTCATAGTTATATGCTGTTAATAATTCGTTTTCAGAAGATAATATGTATACTTGACGTTTGTCAGCACCTATTGAGGTGAACATATTAGTTTTTAATTTTTCAATTTCAAAGATTGCAACTAATAGTTTCCCGTTTTTTAATTCTGTTTTAAACGTTGCTTCATTATTTTTTGCACATTCTTTTCGTATTTTATCATATTCTTTAATTGAATTTACAATGCATATATCTTTATATAATTTTGTAGAGTTTTTTACTTGATTTAAATATTGTAGTTTTTCACTAGTGGTGTGAAAATAATTTAATGTCATACTAATTTGTTCAAGTTCATTTAGTATTGAATTTTGAAAAACATCTACACTATCAGAAACAGAGTTTGCAATAATTACAGCAGTATTACATAATTGTGCTCTAACAGATTGTTGGTTAATGTTATTGATAATAAAACTACTGATTGTAAATGGTATTAAAACTGCAAACAATACAACAATTATTAATTGTTCTACAATTTTTAATCTTTTTGTTGCTTTAACAACTTTCATATTATTCTCCAAAAGGTGTTAGTTTATATCCAACATTAGTAACTGTATGAAGGTATTGAGGTTTTTTAGAATTTGGTTCAATTTTGTTTCTTAAACCTCCGACATGAACTCTTAGCATTCTTACGTCTTCATCGCTATCATAACCCCAAACTTCATCTAGTAAGGTTGCTAATGTTACTGCATTATTGAAATGTTGCATTAAGCAATATAATATCTCAAATTCTGTTGGTGTTAGTTTGATTTTTTTGTTTACAACAATACATTCAAGAGTGTCAGGGAATATTTCAATATTTCCTGCTTGTAAAATTTCATTAGAAAGAGTTGCTTCTGCTTGAGGTTGATTCCTACGTAGTAAAACTCGTATTCTTAGTAGTACTTCTTGAACATCAAAAGGCTTTACTAAGTAATCATCGGCTCCGCAATCAAAACCTACTGTTTTGTCATCAATAGTACCTTTAGCAGTAAGCATTAAAATTGGAATTGCTAATTTTGCTTGTCTGATATTTTTACAAACATCAAAACCGTTCATTTTTGGCATCATAACATCAAGAATAATTAAATCATAACTGTTGTTAAGTGCTTTGTTTAGTCCTTCTTTTCCATCACTAGCAGTATCTACAAAATAACCACTTTGTGAAACATCAAATTCTAACAATTCTCTTATTTCATCGTCGTCATCAACAATAAGTATTCTTTTCATGTTATCCATAGTTTTAACCTTGTTTTTTGTAGTTACAATTTATCTAAAATATCTTTCAGGATAATTTGTATGGGATTGAACTATTGTTCTATATTCATTTTTGTCAATATCAACCCCCATATTTTTTATATTTATTGAAAATTTTTTTTTCTTTTTTGTAAAATTCTGAGGCTTTTCCATAATTTAAACCATATTATTATTTTCATCAATTTGTACAACTGTTGGAGTGTAGCCATCAAGTTCTTCTTCTGTTACATAGCGATATGAACAAATTATAATTCTATCACCTTTTTGAACTTTTCTTGCTGCTGCACCATTCACACAAAACATTTTTGATTTTGCTGGTCCTTTTATTACGTATGTTTGAAATCTTTCACCATTATTTATATCTAAAATGTCAACTTTTTGCCATTCACGGATATTAGCGGCTTTTAGTATATCTTCATCTATAGTTATAGAACCAACATAATTTAAATTAGAGTCTGTTACTGTGGCTCTGTGAATTTTTGAATTTAAAAACTCTAATAACATCTTACATATCTCCTTAACTTATCCAATTATACAATAAAAATATAATCAAAGTAAAAACATTGTAGTATTATATTTAACAATAAAAAAAACTCCCTCATTTGAGAGAGTAAAATACAGTTTATTATTTTTATTTAAATCTATTTACCAATAGCCCAACGGAAACCGACAGAAAGCATTACACCGTTACGTCCGCCGTTTCTTATCATTGCTTGTCCATAACCT
>SAMEA3663118__coassemble_354_pt1 | contig 14973 bp, 15 predicted proteins | sample SAMEA3663118__metabat2_high_PE_014 | metagenome-assembled genome bin SAMEA3663118 (sample SAMEA3663118) | pig gut metagenome | biome: pig gut; feature: pig-associated habitat; material: faeces | place: Denmark | collected 2012
TAAAAATTTCAATACAAATGTACAAGAATTAAAAACTTTATCAAATTACACTTGGTGTACACATAATAGCAAAGCAGAACCATATTTAGAAAAAGGTGACTTTCATATATATATAGAAAATAATCAGCCTAAAATAGGTATAAGATTTATAGGAAATACCATTCAAGAAATTCAAGGCGAATTCAACGATGGGAAAATTCCACATAAATATTCTAAGATTGTCAATGAACATATTAAAAATTATAAACTTTCTCAAAAAGCAGAAAATGAAATTAAAATCGTATCAAAAACAGCAAAAAATATTCAAACGATAAAAAATGATTTAAGTGTAGCAATTCAAAATAATGATGCAGAAGAAATATTCAAATATTTTGGTTTTATAAAGAGTGATACAAAACAAACACAAAACAAGAGAAATTTTTTCACTAAATTTTTAAATATTTTTTCAAAAAATACAAAAACAAAAGAGCAACAAAAAAATACAAAACCATTAACACTTGATTTTTATACCCAACCAGGACGATTAAATAAATATGCAGAAGATGCTCTTGATGGAAATATTTCATTTAAAGATATCGGCATAAATGAAGATAAATTATTTGAAAATGTTACTTATATAAAAGGATATGCAAATTTTATTAATAGTGAACTCACTTCGTTACACAATTTACAAGTTATAAACGGCAATGCAGTTTTTCGAGAATCTAAAATCAAAGATTTAGGAGAATTAACACGTATTGGTGGTTGTGCAGATTTTTCTGATTCACAAGTTGAATCATTAAATAAACTTGAAAAAATCGGAGGAACTGCAACTTTTAGTTATTCAAAAATAACATCATTAGGACAGTTGCATCGTATCGGCGGAATTGCTAAATTCAAAGATTCAAATATAACAGATTTAGGAGAATTACAATGCATTGGAGGTTCTGCTTACTTTGATGATTCACCAATAACCTCACTTAAACATCTTAGAAAAATTGGAGGACAAGCATCTTTCTGCAATAGTAAAGTTACAGACTTAGGCGAACTTGAAATAATTGGTGGAAATGCTGATTTTTCTGATTCAATATTAAAAGACATAAAAAATCTTAAACAAATCAAAGGTAAAATTTTTGCATATAATACCAAACTAAAATCTCGTGATTTTATAAAGTTTAAAACCAATCTTATAAAATAAATTTAACCTAATCTATCAAACTGAATACCAGTCTTTTTTAAATTATCTTCTAGGGCATCAGTTGTACAAGAATTTATATTTATTAAAAGTCCATTATCGGTAAATTTTAGTTGATTTGCTTCATGAGGATTTCCATCTAAATTAATACCGTATCTACCAGCCATATAACCTACATTTATCAAATCTTGTTTTGTAGGTTGTTGTCCATTAAGTTTTGGACTATTAACATGTATTGAATAATTTACTCTTTGAACTGACATATAACACACCTCTTTGAGTTAATTATAACATGAATTTATTATTATAAATCAATGGCAAAAAATATTTATTCATTTGTCATACCAATATGGTTAATTTTAAAATCCGAAAGAGAAAAAATCGCAAATCAACATAAATAATAACATTCATTCAACAACAAAAAGTCCTACAATTAGATTTGTAGGACTTTTAATTTTATATAACAACTATGTTATAACAAGAATTTATCATCTTTTATAACATCAATTGTATCACCTGTTTTTTCATTGATAGCAGAGATATTTACATTTTTACCTCCCACCATAAAATCATTATGAGTAGGTGAAGAATTAATTTTCAAATCTTTTAAGAATTTTTTCATATCTTTATACTCTTTAAATTCATCTGCACCTTTAATACACATAGAATATGAATTTCCAAATGCTAAGTGACAAGATGCATTTTCATCTAACAATGTTGAATTAAACAATCTACCAGTTTCTGCGATTGGAGAACCTGCAACTAACGCAACCTCACCTAATCTATCAGCATTGTCATTTGCTGCAATATGTTTTTTCAACATTTCTTCATTCTTATCGGCTTTAATATCAACCATTTTACCTTTTTCAAATTTAAATCTTATGCCCTCAACAATTTTCCCATTTAATGATAATGGCATTGTTGCTGATATTACACCCTCAGCAGTATCTGCTTGTGGAGAAGTAAATACTTCTTCTGTTGGAATATTACACATAGTATTATGATTATATTTTGCAAAATGTGTTTTTGCTGCCATAAATTGAGAATTTGGTGACATAGTTACTTTAAAATCAGTCTTGCCGTCAGGTTTGCCAGTTTTTGCATCAACACTAACATAATGAAGTGTTCTATAACCATTATCAAGCAATTCATTCATCTTGTTTGCTCTATGTGACAGATTTTCCACATGTTCGTGTAAATGTCCCATACGATTGATTTTATTTGCATCTTTAAATGCTTTAGACAAAGCCTTGACTGGTTCATTTTTTAATTCAGGATATGCATCTACACATGATTTTGTAGTCGGTGCATAATATACAAGCCAAGGAATTTCATTAACTATTTTATTTTGAATTTCCTCTAAAGATTTCCTTGTTGCACGTGAATTTTTGACAATTCTATCAGAATCAATATCTTCCATCATTCTAGGATCTTCACCGTCTAAAACTAGGTACGCAACGTCTTTGTTATAAAATTCTTCTTTCATTCTCTTAGTTGCAGTTGGTGCTTCTTCTAAAACACTATCTTTTGCAAACTTCAATTTATTTATTTGTGAATCCCTAGTCATATTCACAGTAACCAATTTAGTTTTATTTTCACCATAAAGATAATCCACCAATTTTTCTACAATTGGCAAATGTTCACGTTCTGCATATATAGAAACAGGTTGTCCTTCTCTAACATCTAATGCATCTTTAAAAACTTCTTTGGGACTTATTTTAAATTCATCATAAACTTCTTTTGGCACAATTGTTTTTGTTTTTTCAATTTCTTTTGCTTCTTCTGTTTTTGTCAAATTCGATAATTTATAAGGATTATTTTTATCATTAAACCTTAGAATTATCGCATTTTGTTGTTTTAATTCTTCTAAATTTTCTTTTTCGAAATCAAATGTTTCTTTTATATTATGTTTCTTTTTCAATGCTTCTAATTCAGGTTCAATAACTTTCATACTAATATTTCCAGAACCTTTTTTATAAGCAGTTTCTGATAACACATTCATAAATGGTAAATATTTTGACTCAGCAATTATATGAATTTTTCTATTTTCTTTAAAAGCATTATCTTTCAATAATTGCAATGCATAAGTTTTCATTTTTTGATTAGGAGTTAAATTATGTAATGATGTAAAAGACACTGTATCCGTTTTCAACGCCCCCTTCATTTTCATATTTGGAATATGAACACTATTATCCATTGTCATATTTTTATTATTCTTATATAAATTTACATTTGTAAAATTCACTGAATTGATTTGTGAAATTACCATTTTTAACCCCTTCTATTTCCTTATGTTGATTGAATTTGTGTAAGTTGATACCAAATTACTAACCTTATTGTTTATAATAATACTTAAACATAAATATTTTTGCTATTTAATGAGTAAAATATCATATTTTGTAACATAAAATATTGACTTAGAGTAACTCTTAGGTGCTAAAATAAAAATATAAATAACATAGGAATTAATTATTATGAAAAAAATTTTTATACTATTTATGATTTTATTATTATCTTTAAACGAAATAACACTAGCAAAAAATTGTAATAAGGAGAATACATCTATGAAAAAAATTACACAAACTGCAGGTCATAATATTCTAGGAGAGTTTGCTCCAGAATTTGCACATTTTAATGATGACGTTTTATTTGGTGAAAACTGGAATAACCAAGATATTAATTTAAAAACACGTTCTATAATTACAGTCGTTGCATTGATGTCACAAGGTATAACTGACAACTCTATCAAATACCACTTGCAAACTGCAAAAAATAACGGCGTAACAAAAGAAGAAATTGCAGCAGTTATTACACATTGTGCATTTTATGCTGGTTGGCCCAAAGCATGGGCTACATTCAATCTAGCGAAAGAAGTATGGTGCAATGAAGATAATAAAACTACATTAAGTGATAAAGATGCTTATGCAAAAACAATAATGTTCCCTATTGGTGAAGAAAATACTGCTTATGCGAAATATTTCACAGGCAAAAGTTATCTTGCACCACTATCAACAAGCCAAGTTCAAATGTTCAATGTAACATTTGAACCAAAATGCAGAAACAAATGGCATATCCATAATGCAAAATCAAGTGGTGGACAAATTTTAATCGTTGTTGGTGGCAGAGGATACTATCAAGAATGGGGTAAAGAACCTCAAGAACTTCACATTGGTGATGTTGTAAATATCCCTGCTGGTGTAAAACATTGGCACGGTGCAGCACCTGATAGTTGGTTCTCTCATATTGCAGTAGAAGTTGAAGGTGAAGATACTTCTAATGAATGGTTAGAACCAGTTAGTGATGAAGAATATAACAAACTAAAATAAGGATAAATTTATGAGCAAAAAAGTATTAATTATTTCTACAAGTTTGCGAAACAACGCAAATTCAGAAATCTTAGCACACGAAACAGAACGTGGTGCAAAAGATGCTGGACACGAAGTTGAATTCATTTCACTAAAAGATAAAAAACTAGAATTCTGTAAAGGTTGTCTTGCTTGTCAAAAACTTGGTAAATGCGTTATAAATGATGATGCAAACGAAATCACTGAAAAGATGAAAAACTCTGATGTAATAGTTTGGGCAACACCAGTTTATTATTACGAAATGGCTGGTCAGATGAAAACATTGATTGACAGAGCAAATTCATTATTTGCAACTGGTCACAATTTCCACGAAGTTTATTTGATAACAACATCTGCAGAAAATAGAAAAGGTATTGCACAAACTGTTATCAATGGACTAAACGGTTGGATGGCTTGTTTAAATAATGTTAAACTTTCTGACTATGTAGAAGCAGGTGGACTGGAAGATGCAAATGAAGCAAATACAAACAAAAAATTTCTAGAACAAGCCTACAACATGGGTAAAAACATTTAAAACAAACTATTACACAATAAAAAAGTCGGCTGATAATTCGCCGACTTGTTATTTTTTGATTTTGTGAATTATTACTTTTTCAATTTATTTATTGCATCAACATCATGTACTCTAATTGCAAAATATGGAACTTTTTGTCCTTTTTCAATTAAGAATAATACAAATGTATCATTAAACATAAAATACCTACCACTTTGTGGTGCTAAAGACATACATCGAACCATAACGGCTGCTTCACTCTTCAATTTTACACCTTCATTATTCATTTTAAAATCAATTGTTTCAACAGTTTTGTCGATATAAAAGTTTGTATTTAAGATTTTGTGTCCTTCTAATTCTTCAAAACCACCCATCTTATAAAAATTAATATCAGGAACCATCAAATTGTCACCTTTATCAAATGATTTACTTCCTGTATAATCCTTTGATTTTTGGTTAATATCTTGGAAATATTTATCAAAAGTCTTATCATCATTTGTTCTGTACAATAAAACTTCATCATTTCCCTTAGTTAACAATTTAACTGCAAAATCATTATCATTATTATAGAAAAGAACTTCTACATTCTTATAAAGTTTTTTATTACTATTATCTTTAATACCAAAATATTTCACAGGAGTTCTATTTTCACCAAAGCAACCTTGTGGCAGTTTATCAAAGGCTGAAAGGAATTTAAAATCTTTTTTCAACATTGCATATACAAAAATATCGTTTGGTTTTTTAGTAAAATCAAACATATCTAAAATATCACTAGTTTCTCTAAATTTCTTTTTAATTGCTTTAGCAATTTCTTTCTTCAATTGTGGAGAAACAATACCATATTTTGTATAATAAGAATTACTACTAATATTATTTTTTATAAATTCTTTTTTGTTCAAATTTTTTGCCATTGATGAATCAAAATCTACAAATTGAACAGGATTTTTAACAACATTGTCAACAATTTCATTCCATACAAGTTGGAATGTTCCGACCCAAACTCTATTTTGAGAATTAGTTTCTGTTGTCATTGTTGGCAATAATTCCAATGTATCATCTGCTGCATAATTTTTTGTTGGAATAAATACAATACCAACCAATAATATTAGCAAAAACACTAAAAACTTTTTCATATTTATCTCCTTAAATCATTAAACTAAAGACATTATACTATAAATACAATATTATTAATTTCTCATTATTTTTCAAATCAATAATAAAAATATATATTTTTATATTTTATTTCTCTGTATTTTGTCAATCTTCATCATCTAATAACTGTTCTATCATAGCAACGTCTTCCTCAGACAAATTATCTATTTCCTTAACACAATTATCTACTTGTTTTACAATACTTTTACCGAAGAATACTCCTAATAGTTCTAATATCATATTTATTACCTTAATTTTGGTTACACTTAAAATTTATTAACATACAAGCAATTTTACACATTCAACTGTTTTATTAACACAGAAGGTGTAATGTGATGTTAAATAATATTCAACAATACAATATTGTCACAAATAATAATATTTATCAAAACAGAAACAATTCTGTTAATTTTCGTGGATTAAAAAATACATCAACCCAACAAGATAAATTTGAATCAACAAATAAAAACAACAAAATTGGATACGCAACATTAGCAACAGTTACAATTGCAAGTATTGCAGAAATCATTTTAGCAAAAGGTAAACATGTAAAAAATATTTTAAAAAAAACAAATACCCCCAAAATTAAAACAACACAAAAAAAGAATGAAGAAAATACATATATTCAAAAACAAGTAAAAGAATATTTTGAAACTAAAGAAAGAGAATTAAACCAGCACAAACAACGAATTGCAGAAAGCAACGAACGTAATGAACAATGGCTTCAAGAACAACATATAAAGAAAGAACAAGAATACTCCGATTTTTGGAATAAACAACTTGAAGCAAAAGAAAAAGTTCAAACAAATTATGATGGAATAAAATTTGATAAAGAAATTGAAGATGCACCTTTAGCAAATAATATAGATTTAGACTGGCACTTCAACAAATTCAAACAATCAGATGATACAAAACAAGCATTAAAAGATTGCGAAAATTTAACATTTGACACTCCAAATTTAAAATTAATAAAAGATAATTATGATGATAAAAACATCTATGATTTAGGATTAAGGTATGCAATTGTTGCAAATAATACTGTAAGAGAAAAAGGTTCCGCAATAATTAAAAATGAAATACCTGAAATATTTAAAGGTCTTGATGAAAATGAATTGTTCAAAACATTAGATGAATTACCTGTTTATTTAGAACCAAGAAAATTAAACAAATTCAAAATTGGTGAAAAAGAATTTACTGCAGAAAGCATTGGAAGCGGTTGTTTAAACGATGCGTATCTAATCAAAGATGCTAATAATAATCAAATATGCTATAAAGCAGCAAAAAACCCTTACCAAATGAATACGGGACAAGGTGTATATGATGAAATAGCCATCTGGCAAGAAGCACAAAATGCGGGTGTAAAGGATATACCTAAATTATATATTGCAAACCCTGTTGGATACTTTGTGCAAGCGAAAGATGAACTTGGAACAACGACAAAAGGAGCATGGGAAGTTGTAGAATTTGTAAACGATTCAAAACAAGTTCCAAAAAATGCTTTGAAACTAACATCTTGGCTCAAAGAAAAAGGATTACATCATGGTGACCTACATGCAGGAAACTATATCGGTGACACAATCATAGATTTAGGTGGCATTTGCGATGATGCCAATCAAATAACCTCACTTTTAGACGAATCACATAGCCTTCAATGGCTATTCAAAGCCTATCACAACGGCATATCAACAACTGACATACTAAAAAAACTCGATAAAATTGAGAAATAAAAAATTATCTATAATTTTCAAAATTTTTATATTTATTATATTTATCACGAATTCCATTGATATCCTTAGTATAAGTACATTTAGGATAATTTGAACATCCATAAAATTTTCCGAATTTTCCATCACGTTCAACTAAATAACCATCATTACATTTTGGGCATTTTTCCTTTTTATCTTTACAAACAAAACACTCTATATTATGTGTTTTTTCATTAAATACACCAAAACCTTTATGACACCTGTTACAAACAGATATTTGATAATCACAATAATTTACATGAGAACATATAAATGACTTTGATGTTGAACTCTTAATCAATAAACCAGTTCCACACTTTGGACATTTAATTTTGTTAGGATTATCTGACGAACCATATATACCTACATTATATTCTTTTCCCTCTAACTCAGTAATAAAAGAAGATGGATTTCCATCAGGAATTAAATATACTTTTTCTTTCGCTCTTGTTAAAGCAACATAAAATAAACGACGTTCTTCAGCATTAGGGAAAAATTCTTTTTGAGGTAATACTAAATCTAATATTGGGTCATCAACCTTTTCCAATGGGAATGCACCCCTATTCATATCAATTAATATAACATAATCAAATCCTAATCCTTTAGACCCATGTACCGAACTAAAAGAAATATTTAAAGATTTAAAATTTTTTTGATACTCTTTTAATTTTTCTTTAAAAGGTATTTCTTCTTTATCAGATTTTTGTTTCAACTTATTAAATCGAGACAAAATCAATACATTATTTTTATTAGGTGATATTATATTCTGTTCAATTTCATGTAATACATTCATAACTGAATCACTATGCTTATCTGCATAATATATAAGAACTGATGGTGTTTCATTTCGTTTTATTGTATGAATATCTTTAATTAACTGAGCAGAATTTTTTGTTATAAATGTCGTTGCAACATTATTAATTTGGTTATCAAAACGAAAAGTTACATCTAAATCAATCCTTTTTGTCACTCCAAAAATCTTATTAAAATTTTGCATAATAGATATATCACTACCACTAAACCTATAAATAGATTGCCAATCATCACCTACACAACATAATTTTACAGAATCTTCTTTTAATAATTCTTTTAATAACAATGCTCGACCTTGTGAAATATCTTGAAATTCATCAACTAATATATATTTATATGGTGAAGTATATAACCCCAAATTGTGATACTTCGTTGCCAATAAAATCATATCGTTAAAATCAATCTCATTATTTGTCTTTAAATTCTTTTCATAACTATTAAAAATTGGCTCAAATATTCGAAGAAATGCTTCTTGCCTTCTTACTGAATCATTTAAAGTTTCATCTTGATTTTCAAATTGATTATCACTAATAGATTTCAACTTCATCTTCAATGCATCAATTTTTAGTTGATTTGATTTAAAATGATTTAAAAATATCCCTAATAATTCAGAAAATACGTCTATATAATCCACATTATTTAATTTTTCAAATAATAATTTTTTATCTATTGGGTTAAATTCAACATTATGTTTCTTTAGTTTATTTTTCAAGTTTGATAACAAATTACCTTCAAACTTTTCATAACTATAAGTTTCTATCAATGTTGTTTCATTTAGTTCATGTATGCCACGTTTCCATCTGATACCATCATTATATTTTTTACAATCAATAAATGGTGGTGTTTTACAATCTCGGCTAATTGCAAAATGCTCAATATAAATGTCATAATCATCTAAATAAAAATCTGGATGATATTGTACATTATCCGGTGTTTGAATATCAAATTTATATAATTTTTCATAAGTATATTTAATTCCATTTATATATAAATAATGGTCTTCAGTGTTGAAGGAGAGCTCTGGTTGTTCCTTTGTGTATTTAACCCCTGTGTCATTATTTAAAGTTCTGACCTCATAACTTTCTAAATAATCCCAATATTCCCCCTCATCTTTAAAACTAAAAATATTAGGTAAAGGATAGAAAAATTCTTGAAAATAATCCTGTATAATATCTGAAAATTGGGAATTCAAAATATATTCTGCTATCAATTTTCTAATCAAAGCATTATATTTATAATTATCTGTCGCAATAATTGATAAGATTTTTTTAGAATTTCCAACCTTTAAAATATGATTACCTAACCCATGAAAAGTCATAACATTAGGTAAATTTTTTATTTTCGAAGATAATCTTTGTTCAAGTTCTTGCTTTGCTTTAGTATTATATGCCAAAACTAACAACTCTTCAGGTTTAATATATCCCTTATCTAATAAATATAACACTTTCGCAACCATAACACTGGTTTTTCCCGAACCTGCACCTGCAACAATCAAATTATTATCTTCATTTGTAATTACTGCAAGACGTTGTCGTTCAGTTAAAGGTTGGTTTTCAACGGTATCAAAAAAATCTTTATACCTAATTAACTCTTCTTTTATAAATTGGTTATTATTATTTTCACGATATTTATCTGGAGTTTTTAAATAATCTTGAAATAAAGAAGAATATTTTATATATTCTTCTTTTAAATCATCAAAAAAATCAATGCTTAAATCATTTATAACAGAATTTTTTATTTTTAAATAAACTTCTTCATTTTCACTAGCAGAAACATAATGATTACCATTTGTTATATACTCAAACAAATTAAAATCATTCTTTATTTTTTTATAATTTTGTAAATAATACAAAATTCTTTTAATTTTTTTTTAAACAACTTTATTTATACCCGATATTACATATTTTTTATCTTGAACTTGTAATATTATAGAATCAAAAATTTTTCCTTTATATACTAAACAAGAACTAATTTCTTCAATAGAAAAACTAATTTCTTCAATATTATTTCTTATAATAATCAATTGCTTATGTATATCAATCGAAACAAAATCATTAAAAAACTTATTAAATAACCTTTTTATAAAAAAACTTTTATATGTCAGTTGATTATTTTTCACAATTACTCCAAAATCAATATTGAGAAGTATAATATAAAAAAAATCGACATTCAATCACTACTATGGCTTGATTTAATCATTATATTTTTCTCCCCATTTTTTCATTTCTGATAATATTGGTAACAAACTTTCCCCTTTTTCAGTCAAGGAATATTCTACTTTTGGTGGTACAATTGGATAAACTTTTCTAGATATTATTTTATCTTCTTCTAATTCCCTCAACTGAGAAATTAACATTTTGGGAGTTACACCTTTTATCATTCTTTGCAATTCGCTATATCTAAGCACTTTGTTTTGATATAAAAACCAAATAATAATCACTTTATATTTACCACCAATAACATTCATCGTTATTCCAACTGGACAATTATATTTTTCAAGTTTATTTTTCATTTATTTACCTCAATTCTATCTTTTTAGATAGTATATATCAAAAAAGTAAATACTTGTATAAAAGATAATTTTAAATAAAATAAATACAGATACACTTAAACAGAAAGGTAAAAACTATGACTAAACAAGTTTATATTATAAATGGTTCACCAAGAAAAAATTGGAATACTTACAAAATGTGTGAGAATTTTGCAAATGGTGTTAAATCTATAGGAAACAATGCTGAAATCATTAATTTATATGATATTGATTTTAAAGGTTGCAGAGCCTGTTCTGCCTGTAAATTAAAAATTTTGGTGAAGAATAGAATAAAATGAAACGGTGACAAATTGTCACCAATTAAAAATTAAATTTATGGTAAAAATAAAAATATATGTTCATTCCCAGATGAATTAAAAGGAATCTTATACAAAATTTCAATGGCTGACGGAATTTGTCTTGCTACTCCGATTTATTTTGGAGATGTTTCTGGAGTAATGAAAATGTTTATTGAAAGATTAATCTATCCTTTTGTAAAATTTGACAAACAATACACACCAATCCCACCTAAAAAATTAAAAACTGCCGTAATCTATACAATGAATGTCGATGAAAACACATTTCGAAATCAATACATCGGTGAAAATAACTCTGCTCCAATAGGATTTTTTGAAAACTGGATTACACACATATACGAAAAGCCTCAAAGAATATGTGCATTCAACACGCATCAATACAAAGATTATTCAAAATATAATGATGAACGATGGAATATTAAAGACAAAATGCGACAATACAAAAACATATTTCCAAAAGATTTAGAAAATGCATTCAATATTGGACAAAACTTATTCCAATAAAAAGATTTAATCAAATTTCTTCTCAAATATGAATTTGTTTGAGGACTTGTTAATTTATAACCTTATCAATACCTGCGAATTTTGAATTCATTACAACATCATAATCATTAGGTCTACCAAGAAGCCCCATACATTTCAAATGGAAATTATCATTCACATTCTTAAGATCAGAATGTGCCATAATCTCTGCAATAGTAACATCTTCTTTTGTTTTGAACAAATTAGCAACATCTTCTGCAGAAGTCATTCCCATATTATAATCTTTAAACCAATGATGATGTTCTACTTGATTAAGAATTCTTGATTTTATCTTTGGTGATAAATCCATTCTCTCAAGGATATGTTTTGTATATTTCGCACTCAATTTGGCATGTCCCTCATCAGGACGAACATCAGAAATAAACTGTTTGCCTAAATCATGTAAAATAGTTGAATATTTCAATACTAATTGAGATTCAGAATCTAAACTTTGCACTCTAGGATTTTGCAAATTATCTTGAAGATTTTTAATTGTATGAACATCTACAGAATATTGATGTGTTCTATGTTGTTTTTTACCTACAATAGCAGTAAACTCAGGAAATTCTTGAATAATCATATCTAAAACTTTTTTAGTTTCAGGATTTTCAATAAGAGTTTCATTTTCTTGAGTGAATTTCTTAATTATCTTACTAATTTTTTGTTCTGCCTCAGAAGTTCCAACATCACTTGGTATTCTTGGAATACGTTCAATTTCAACACCAACTTCGTTAAAATTAGTTGGATTAAGTTGTATATCAAACTTTGCTTCAATTTGCTTACGTTGTTCTTTTGGTAATATATCTAATTCTGTCTTTAAATCACTTAAAAAACTATTCCTACTATATTTTAAAGGAATACCTTTTTTACCAAACGTTTCTGGATTAAATCCAATAATTGCATTATCTAAATGGTTTGTTGTACTAAATATCTTTAAAATTTCTTTATTTTCTGCGAGTTTTCCAACTTCTTGTGCTGATTGCTTTAGTTTATTAGATTTGATTTTGCCATGAGTAAGAAATGCACCCAACCCTAAAACAGAAACCGTACCTAATGCTATGGTTGTTTTAGTCCACTTCCCAAATCCTGTTTTTTCAGTTTGTTCTAAATGATAATCTTGTTTAGATATATCGAGCTTATCATTACCAACATCTTTTAACGCACCAGAACTTGAAACATAAGATTTTTGAGTAAAACTTACGTTTATAGCGTTCTTATCGGATTTTATATTTGAAATATTATCTATTTTTATCGGCATACTAATATCATATATAACTTAACTTATATATATAAACAAACTAAATATCCTATAAATTGTCCTAATGTAAATAAATATTACAAACTAGCAATATTCAAGCAATTATTATTCTTGTCATTCCTTAATATGAGTGTGTAGAAAAAAAGGTGAACTAAATGAGTATTTCAGCAATAAATTTTGGAAATAATACAGTTGCACAAACAACACAAAATAATAGACCGAAGGCACAAATACCTATACAAAAAAATAATGTATCAAACCAACAGATTTCAACAGCACATAAGGAATTACCTAAACTATCGCCACTTCAAGCAGGGCTTTTTAGTGGTGCAATTTGGTTTGGAGCAGGTCTTGCAATCGAAAGAATCACTGGTGCAATGTTCAAAAGTATGAAATCTTCATTTAAAGTATCTTTGGCAATGAATGGTATAGTTGGTCTTGTCGCAGGTACATTAGCCTATATTGGAACTAAAAAAGAAGCAAAACAAGAACAACAAGCACAAAAAATTAGTTAAAATATTTTTTATTCAGAATTTTTTATAACAACATTTTTAATTCATCAACAATAGACTCTAATATGTTTAATGTTTATTTGTTTGGTTGCTTAAATAACTCTTCAAAATTCATTTCTAGCAAATTGTTTTTTTACGTGTTTTTAAATAGAAGTACGAAGATATAAATAGAGTAAGCATGAGAATATTAGCAATAGCACCCAATAATATAAACATAACTAACACAAGACAAAATAATCGAACTACTTTTCTTGGAAGAATTCCAAAAAATAATAATGTTACTGATGTATTTCAAAAGTCTGTTGATAGAGTTGCTGAAGAAAAAAGATTAAACAAACTTAGAGATACAGCGGAAGCATTCAGTGCTTGTTTTTATAAACAGGTTTATCCTAATGATGTTGAAAATTTGCAACAAAAATATAGAAGTATTTTAAAAATAAAAGACAAAGATGAATTTTTAGATACGGCTTTTAATGAACTAAAAAAGGATTACGGTTTAGCAAATGTTCCAATGAAACTTGATAAAAATTATAAACGAGGCAAAAAATTTTTAAATATAAGAAGTGCTGCAACATTCTCTCCACACTACGAAGAAGGATTTATTAAAATCAAAGTTGATAAAAGATATTCAAATAAAACTTTATTTAGTCAATTAACACATGAATTAAGACATGCTTTACAAGCACTTAAAATTTATCAATATGGTACTAAAGAAGACTTTAAAAAAGCAGATTTTGAAAAATTTTTAGATGCTTATCCTGATACAACCAAATCAGATTTTACGGCTTTAAAAGGAATTATTAGTGCTCACATAGATGCTCAGTTCGATTTCTTCAAAAATGCTGGATTTAAAAAAATCAAAAGACGAGACGGTGGTTATTTCTATATGCAAAAACTTTTAGAAGACAGAAAACACTGTGAAATCAAATCTTCCAAGGCTTACTCAGAATCTTTTACTGAAAGAGATGCAATTAGAACAGAAATACTTCTAATGCATACAATTAAAAAATAAATTTTAATATTATTTTTTTTGAGATGCTCGGAATGTAATTCCGAGTTGCTTTTTTAAATTGTTTGCCTTTATAAAAACAA
>SAMEA3663118__coassemble_357_pt1 | contig 14938 bp, 9 predicted proteins | sample SAMEA3663118__metabat2_high_PE_014 | metagenome-assembled genome bin SAMEA3663118 (sample SAMEA3663118) | pig gut metagenome | biome: pig gut; feature: pig-associated habitat; material: faeces | place: Denmark | collected 2012
ATAAAATTACTTTATATTATTGTCGAGGTTTATGATGTCTGACATTAATAATGAAGTGAAGTTTAATATAAAGAATAGAACTTTTAATTGGAACAAAAAAGATTATAAAGATAATAAGAAAGAAGAAGTTTTGTTCCATATTTTGACTGACAAATTTTTTAAAGATTCTTTCGATTTATCATTATTGGATAAAGGTGATAATGAACTTGAAGTTATAACATTAAAAGATATTCAACAGTTTTTGACAAATAAAGATGTACAAAAGAAGAATATAACAGAAGAAGATGTTATAAATTTTTTGAATAAAATGATAAAATTAAATCCGACAAAAGAAGAAAAAACTATGGATTATGTCGAATCTCATTATAAAGATGAAAATGGTAATCCAGTTATGACTGATGAATTAAAAGAAATGTTTGGTTTAGAGCATCAGTATAATGATGTTAAGGATATGACAGATTCAAATAAGAACGTTAAATCAGGTTTAGAAGTTTTTGATTTAAATGGTGATGGCAAACTTGATAATTTAGAAAATCAATACATATTTGAATCTGGCTTAACTTATAGCAATATTGATGATTTGAATAATTATTTGTCAAGATTGGAAGATTCTTCAAATTGTGACAAAAGTGGGGTAATTTCTTCTGATAAAAAACAACAGATTTATAATCAATTATCTGATAATCAAAAACAAAAAATGCATGATGAGATTAACAATTCTAAAATAAAAGATGAAAATAATAATTTGGTTGTTAATGATAGTGTGAAACAATTGTTTAAAGATACCGATAAGGTGTCATTAAATAATGTTGTTGATGAAAATGGCAAAATAAAAAAAGGTTTAGAAATTTTTGATTTGAATAATGATGGCAAACTTGATGATACAGAGAAAAAATTTTTTACTGGTGGTGGAATACCATTTGCTAGTAATGACGCAGATTTAACAATTGAAAATTTTGTAACGTCATTAAAACAACTTGATAAATTTGGATATGTTGATGATGCAGGTGGAAATATAGAAAATAAAATTATAACTAACTCTGATAAAAATTTGTTATATAAAGATATTGCTGGTGCGTTTTATATGTTAGAAAATATGAAAGATTTCCCACCTAAAACTCAACAAAAATTTATTAATGCACTGAATAATATTCATTTTGTAGAACATCATACAAAGTATTCAACAGGTGCTCAATCTGATGGAAAAATTTCTGTTGCGGCAAAAAATATGAATAATGATGAAATTGCAAGTGTTTTAATTCATGAATTAACTCATTATATATTGACTGAAACTACTGAGATGAATCCATTAATGCAAGAGGTTGAAACTTTTTATATGGAATATAAATTATATCAACAATTGAGTAAAAAATCTGATTTTATAAAAAAAAATAAGGTTAGTAATAATATAATATTTTCAAATATGAATTATATAAGAACTGTTGATGAATTAAAAGAAAAATATCCTAATTTAGATGAAAAAGAGATAGCCGTAACAGCATTTTTGAAAAATGTATATCAATCATATAATGGTAGAATTTGGTATGATAAAATGTCTGAAAGTGAATTGAAAAATGCTAAATATGATAATCTTGGTGGAATATTAGATATGAAGTAAATCATAAAAGAATTTACAATGTCAGTTGTAAATGAAAATGGTGATTATAATAAACTTATTAATAGTAACTAACTTTCGGTATAATTTATAGATGAAAAAAGTAATTTGATTATGTACCTGAATTATAAAATAAATTTGTGGCAAAGATGGACATAACTTATTTAGACGAAATTCGTGATAAAAAAGAAAATGTTAAAAAAGGTTTTGGAGATTACACGAAAACTGTAGAACTCAATATGTTTGATAAACTAGTGGCTAGAGTGTTTTTCGACAAATATTAACAAATGTATGTATAAATTCCAAGTATAAAATGAACTAAAAAGCACAAAAAATTATTATTTATTAAACGAAATTTTTAGTGATAATAAGTAAAAAATAGGTAGTTTTCTACATAAAATATAAGTTGAAATTCATATTTTATTTTAATAATAAATTAGATAAATCTACGTGCATTCTGTCAAAAATTTCGTCCCAGTTACCACGTTCTTTTTGTCTATATAATTTTACACTGTCATACCAATCACAATTGTTTAAATCTAAATGCCAACGCCAGTTGTACAAATATGGTAATAATATCCAACAAGGCTTGCCTAATGCCCCTGCAAGGTGTGCTAATGAGGTATCATTACATATTACAAGGTCTAGGTTTTCTAGTGCTCCTGCTGTGTCTGCAAAGTTTTTAACTGTTTTACCAATATCAACGATATCATAGTCGTTTATGATTTGATTTAAGTCTTCTGCTCCTTCAAAGGTTTGGAACGAATAAAATTTTGTATTTTCAATATTGAATAATTTTGTAAATGATTTTATATCAATAACTCTATCCATTTCATAATGTGTGTTTCCACGCCATTTGATACCTATTTTAAATTTTTTGTTATTGAAATATTGTTCTTTGTATCGTTCAACTATGTCAGGATTAGATTTCAAATAACCTGATTTTGATATAAACATATTATTTTCGTTTAAACCTAATACAAGTGGTAAACTTAGCATTGGTATATGGTAATCAAATTTCATAATAGATTCCTGTTTAAATAATTCCATTATCTCTATATTAGGGAAACTATCTTGTAACAATTTTACTAATGGTAATTGTGGTTTAAAAATTACGTGTTTACATTTTTGTTTTAATAGTGGTAAATATCTTGCAAACATTAAAACATCGCCGAAACCTGCCTCATAATAAACATAAACTGTTTTGTCGCTGATATCAGTTTTACCGTCCCATATTGGTGCATTTTGAATAATATGAGGATATGTAGTTGCTTGTGACATTATTGCACTTTGTTTGCATAGTCTGCTTTCAAAATATGGAAGACCGTGTTTATAATCTCTGTTTCTAAAATATGCTAATGCTGTGAAATATCTTGTTTCCATATCATTGGGATTATATTTTATTGCTTCTTTATAATATTTTATTGCTTCCTGCGGTTTTCCCATATCTGTATAAATAAGTCCTAAGTTATAATATGTATCAGGGTTTGTTGGGATAATTTCAATTGCTTTTTTATAAGTTTTTATTGCATTATCAATATCACCTGACAACTTGTAAGCAGATGCTAAATTAAATGTGAAATTGAAGTTTTCAGGCATGTAATTTAGCAATTCTTTATATAAAGTAATTGCTCTTTGAGTATCTTCTTTTTCTAAATATACTTTTGCAAGGTTTTCATAGAAATATGGTTCTGCTGTAATTGAAATGGCTTTTTGAATATATTCTTCTGCTTTACCAAGTTTGAATTTTTGAAGGTTTATCATTCCTAAAAGATTCCAAACTTCAGCATTTTCTGGTTCTGCTTGAAGAATTTCATTATACAATATTTCTGCTTCATCGAGTTTATTGTTCTTATGAAGTTCAAATGCATTTTTAAATTTTTCAGAATATTGTTTTGTCATATTTTTCTCTTATAAATAATTTGAAATTCGATTTATACAAGCCTCATTTGATTTTAACCATTCCCTATATGAAAATCTGCAAACTTTGAAACCACATCTTTCAATAATAGCCTGTTTTTTCATATTTTTCATGTTAGATTTAATATTGTCTTTTAATCCATCACATTCAATAACAAATTTGTTATTTACAAGTATATCAGCATTAACTCCACCCAAATCTACACCTGCTTGTATTTCATAGCCTAAATCTCTTAGAGTTTCTGCAACCTCACGTTCAAAAGAATTTTTATAAGTATTTTCATCTAATTCTTTATTTATAATTTTTTCGTGTTTTTCATCATATTCTTTTATGTATGAAAGATAACTTCTAAATAAACCGTCTGGTAAGTCTGTAAAGTCTTTTGAAACAAAGTTTATCATTTTATTCTTAGCACGAGTAACTGCAACATTGAATAAATTAGGTTTTTGTAAGAATGTTAAACTTTGAGGAAAACTATTGTTTGCAAATGCCCATGAAATTAATATAATATCTCTTTCATCACCTTGGAATGTGTGAGCCGTACCGATTTCAATTTTATGTTTTTCCATCATATAATCAGAGATTACTTTGCTAAGAGAAATTTTTAATTGTTCTACTTGGGCTCTAAATGGTGAAATAATACCTATTGTTATAGGATTATCAGGATTTTCACGTTCATTATCAACAATGATTTCGTGTACACGTTTTACTAATGCTTCAATCTCAGGTAAGTTTCTTGTTGCATCATAATCAACTTTACCATCTGGTACGTGTACAATTTCTAAGATTTTATCATTAGGGTTATTTTGTCGCATAACTCTAATTCTGTTGCCATAAAATTCTCTGTTTGAGAAATTAATAATTGGTGGTAAACTTCTAAAATGCTCGTCTAACAATACTGGGTGCATTGAATAGTAGTTTGCAATATCAAACATAGAGTTTGTTCTGAAACGCCACATCAATTGGTATCTGTCAGCGACTTCATATTTACTCATAAATGATTGTTCTTTTGCTGTTTCCAAGAATGAAAGGTGTGGCAATTGTTTATCATCACCAACAATTACGGCTTTTTTTGCTCTATATAAGATAGGGAAACAACTAGCAATATCACATTGTGATGCTTCATCAATGATTGCAACATCAAACAATCCCGGTTTCATTGGTAGTGAACCTGATACAGCATAAGTTGTTACACACCAGCAAGGAAATGCTTCTAGTAAAGGTTTAAAATCTTCTGCCTCTAATAGCCTATTTTGAAGACTTTTTTTACGTTCAATCAATGACTTAGAATGAATGAATAATCTTTGTCGTTTAAATTGGTCACGCATTAGACCTTTTAGTGCTTCTCTTCTTTTATTTATAAGAATATCAGTTACTAATTTCTTTTGTTTTTTCTTTAATGTTCTGATTTTTTCTGTAATAACGTGAATATTGCCCATTGATTGAATTTCTTCTTCAATGTCTTTCGCTTTACAAATAATATCTGCAAGTTCAAGTTCTTCATTTAATTTTAGTAAATTACCTTGATTTAATTCAAAATCGTCAATTTGTAAAACCTTTTTAAGTTTATTAATGGCAGTATATTTATTAACAGAAGCAAAGAAACCTGATTTTTCAAGATTTTTTTCTAAATCTTCTGATAGAGATTTTATTGTATCAATCTCGCTTCTTTTGAATTTTCCTCTTATATATTGAGGTATACCAGTTATTTTTTTCTTTTCAGCAACTTCTTGACCGACTTCTGTCCATTCTTTTTCTAGTTTTATAATATTCTCGGCTTTTTGTTCTAAATCTCTGATAGAATTTAGTAAATCTTCCATATCAGAAACATCTACTAGGACATTGTTTTCAACATCTTCATCTAGGTCAACCTTGTTAGAAAGTAAATCTTGAAGTTGATAACTTAATTGTTTTTGATAGTTTAAACGTCCTGCTCTTAGTGCAAGATAAGGTGCTCCTAAATCGTTAAGTCTATCTGCAATAACGTCAACGGCTTTATCCATTCTTGATGCTACAAGAACAGTTTTGCCATTTGCAATCAAGTGTGCAACAAGGTTTACGATTGTTTGAGATTTACCTGTTCCTGGAGGGCCGTAAACAGAAACTAATTTACTTCTTTCAATATTTTCAATTACACTTGCTTGTGAGTCACTTAATGCTAATGGTGTAATTGGATTAAAATTTTCTAAATTTTTTTGAGTAATAGGAACTGATTTAGATTGTGTATATTCTTCATTGATTATATTTAGAACAGTTTCTCTGTATACACCACTTGGCTTTTCTGCAATTTGTGTAAGTTCATGTAATACACCTGCTGTTACAGATGGACGTTTTGTTAGAATAATTGCACATTGGTTAGTCAATGTGATTTTTTCTGGTTTTGAAGTGGTTTTTGCAGGTGTTTCTTCGTCATTTTCACTACCGTCATCTGTATCGGAATTATCATTTGATTTTGAAGAAGTATCTTTTGAAATGTTATCTTCATCAATATCGTTAGAGTGGTCTAGAACAATATCAATATCAGGTATGATTGATTTTAATGTAGTTAAAAATATTTCCATTTTTTCTTCTGTAATTGGAAGTTGAGGGACTACATCAAGTAAACCTTCTAAGAATTGTTCCATTTCTTCTTCGTCACCATTTTTTTTCATTAAAGATGCCAAAGCACCTGTATTTAATGATAAAAATTCATCTGTAAGCATACAATTGATGTTTACACCATTACGTTCAAGTTTGCATGGCATATATAATAATGGTGTTAAAAATTCATTTTTCTTACGACTTTTTGGATTGCCACCTACAAGAAACATGTAACCATAAATTAAATATTTTTCTTTTTGATTTAATTCGCTTTGAATCATTAGTTCTGTAAGTTTGCTATCGCTACCGTCAAGTTTTAAATATTCAATATCAGATGTGAATAACTTGTCATCTTCTTTCAAGAAAATCCATTTGTTATCTTTATCAGATTTTAGATTTCTGAATGTTGAACTCTTAACTTCTTCTCTTACACAATCATGAAGATATAATGATAATTTTTTAACAAAACTATTATTAAAAGCTGAATTTATAGCACGAGTTGCTTCTTGTAACATAAATAGTGTACTCCCTTAGTCATTTTATATAAGTTTCATTATACCATATTATATTATCTTTGTCAGTAAAATAGAGATTATAATCCTACATTTAGAGAAGATTTCATTCATTTAGATTATTTTTAATATTAAAAAAATCTAAATGAAATAACTAATTTAAAAAAATAAAAAAGTTACTGTTTATTAAATATATTTATATTAGAATAATATTGTGGTTACAAAAAGAAAAAGAGGAAATTATGGTTACAAAAATGTCAGTTTTAAAAACAAATTTTTCAGGTATTGATTTTAGTAAATATGAATCAAAAGTATCTGAATTTGTAAACGAATTATCATCAAGAGCAAATAAAAAAGGTCATTTCTTGAATTGGGTAAACTTACCTCAAGAACAATTAAAAAGATTAGATTCTTTATATGAAATGGCTGAAAACTTCAAGAAACAAACTAATGCTACAAAACTTAGTGTAATGGGTATCGGTGGTTCAAAACATACTGTTGAACACATGTTGTCAATCAATGGTTTAAATATTTGCCATGATAAAGTTGAATTTTATTCTGATGTTGATTCTGTTAGTTTGGAAAGATTCTTAACTAGATTAAATCATGATGTAACTACATCAAACTTTATGATTGCTTCAAAATCTGGTTCTACATTTGAAACAAAAGATGGTTTCTTAAGAGTTCAACAAATGTTAATTGATGCTTACCAAGCAAAAGGTCAATCAGAAGAAGAAGCTAAAAAATCTGCAGCAAAACATTTTATCGCTGTAACTGATGCTAACAATGAAAAGAGTGAATTAAGACGTACTTCTATAGAACAAGGTTGGATTGGCGATTTATTCATTCACGATGATGTTGGTGGTAGATTCTCAGCATTTGATGATCACGCATTATTCACATTGATTTATGCTGGTATGAAAAAAGAAGATATGATTCAAATGCTTAATGCAGCACAAGAAGTATCTACTTTATCATTATCAACTGATTTAGAAGAAAATGATGCATTAAAAGAAGGTATTTTCTGGGCTGATGCTAGACTTAACGGTATTGAAGCATCTGTTCACCAATATATGGGTTCTACTTTTGAAAATACTGTTTACTGGCATGCACAAATGCAAAATGAATCTGTAAAAGATACATTAAAACAAATTGCTAAAGTTCCAGATGCTATGCACCACAGTGCAGAAGCACATTTTAATCCAGCAAACAAATTCGTTTTTGCTTTAACAGTTCCATCTGATAATGGTGTATGTTCTGAAAATGCAAAGGCATATATTGGTGCATTATCAAAATCTTATGATACAACTGGTGCATTGTTCACAGAAGAAGTTGAAACTTCTAAATTAGGTCTATCTCCTGCTGCTGCTGGTGCTATGACTCAATTAAGAGCGTATGCTACAGTTTACCAAGAAATTGTTAATGCAGTTATGACTGGTAGACAATTACCAGAAGTTCTTGATAGTGTTCTTCAACCACACGTTGAATTTTATAAGAAAAATTTAAAAGGTGGAGTTGTTGTTCCAGGTAGAATTTCTAAGTAATAGAATATGAATCTTATAAAGAATGGCGATACATATTTTGTATCGCTATTTTTTATTAAAATATGTTATAATAACGTTTATATGTTGAAGAATTTGAAACAAAAATTATTATCAATGTCAGGTGATACATTGGGTGCAGTAGTAGCATCTATTGTTACATTGCCACAAGCATTAGCATTTGGTGTTGCAACAGGTTTTGGTGCTGCTGCTGGTTTGTGGGGTGTTATTATTTTATGTTTTGTTTCAGGTCTTATTAATTTGGGAGTTCCTGTTGTATCAGGAATTACTGGTCCTACAACAATTGTAGTCGCATCTACAATGTTAAGTCTTAATTCGGATATATCAGCCGTTTTGTTTGTGATTTTTATGGCTGGATTGATGCAGATTTTATTAGGTTGTACAAAATTGCCAAAGATAGTTGAATATATTCCATATCCAGTTATATCAGGTTTTATGAATGGTGTTGGATTTATATTAATTATTATGCAACTTAATCCATTGATTGGACATGATGTTAAAGCAAATACCATTTTGAGTATAAAATCAATGATTACTAATATTGCAAGTATAAATTATCATGCACTATTGTTAGGTATTTTAACTTTAGTTATAGTATTTTTAATTCCTAAAAAAATGAATAAATATATTCCATCACAAGTTTTGGCATTGATTGTTTGTACTATTATATCAGTTGTTTTAAATTTTGATGTTGTTCGTATTGGTGAAGTAAGTTTATCAAATCTCAATTTTCATTTTCCCTTGGTTAGTTTTGATAATATGATGTTATATTTCAATTGTGCAATTGTTCTTGCGATTGTTATATCTGCAGAAAGTTTAATGACAGGTTTAGTTTGTAATTCTATTACGAAAACAAAAGTTGATACTGGTAGGTTGTTAATTGGGCAAGGATTAGGAAATTCTGTTTGTTCATTGTTTGGTGCAGTTCCTGGTGCTGCCGCATTAATGAGAACTGTTGCTGCAATCAATGCAGGTGCAACATCTAGAGTTTGTACGATAATTACTCCGATTATTATAGGATTATTTGCATTTAAATATGGACATTATTTAGGTTTAATACCAATGTCAGTACTGGCTGGTATATTGATAAAAGTTGGTTATGATATTATTGATACTAAATTGTTAAAAGTAATAAAATATGCACCTAAAGATGATTTTTATATTTTGTTATTAGTATTTGTATTAACAGTATTTTATAATTTGATAGCGGCTGTTGGTGCAGGTATAACGTTAGCAGCATTATTGTATGCAAAACGTGTTGCTGATAGTACAAAACTTATTCATAAAAATGAACATGGTGAAGATGTTGAAATTGCAGAAAAACGTATTGAATATGTTTCAAAACATAAGGTTAGAATTGTGCATATTGATGGTGCTTTTTTCTTCGGTTCTGCAACACAGGTCGTATCTCAATTTGATGAAATTTGGGGTACAAAATATATTATTTTAGATTGTACAAGAGATGAATATTTTGATGTTTCAGCAATCTTTGCGTTTGAAGATATTATTGCACGTTTGAAATCTCAAAATATTGAGATTATTTTAGTTTTGGCAAATGAAGAAATTACAAAACAATTAAATAAATTTGGTATTGTTGAACAAATCGGGAACGATAAAATCTATTATAATTTAAAAGATGCAATTCATGATGTAAAAAAACAATTATAATTTTTATAATAGAACTTGTGTACCGATAAGGATTCTATGAGAATCTTTTGCATTTTGGTTTTGACAGAATACGTAGTTAAGTTGTAATTTTAGTGCTTGACCTTTTAAATAATAATTGATACCAAATGTATATTCTGTTGTATCATTATGTTTTATTTCTTCGTTTGGATCATATAAATCATATCTTGCAAGTACTTCAAGTTTTTTAGTTAATCTATATGCTGCTGTTGCATATAGACCATTTGCTTTTCTTGTAGTTGGGCCAGAACCACTATTTGAACCGTTACCATGCATATATTCAAATTTTGTCCAGAATTTTTTGTATTCGTAGCCCACATAAGCACCGCTAACAAAATAATCAACTGTATTTCTACCAGCAGAAATACCACCGCCGGTAACAAGTTTTCCGTATCTTCCATCAGTCATACCCAATGGTTTAAAGTTTACCCAACCATTGAATTCAACTCCTGGGAAAAATTCTTTAAAGAATGTGTCAGAACTGTATCCACCGAAATCATAATCGACTAATCTATAGTCGCCTTTAATTCTAATACCAAATTTTCTAATATTAGATAAGTTTCTTGAGATTTGTGCTCTGTTTACAAATGGTAAAATGTAAGGTGAACTTGTACCTTCATTACCTACACCGACTCTGGAATTACCAAACATTATGGTGTGGTGTGGAACTCTTGTTGTTACGAAATACGCATCTTGCAAGAATTGTTGCATAAATGGTCTATTGTGTTGGTGAGTAGGGTCTAACATTATTCTGAACCCTTCTTTTCCACCTCTAAAAGTTCCGTCTAAAATGATGTTTATAAGGCTAACATTGAAAAGTGTATCAGTATCACCCTTTTGTGGAATTGTTGTGTCAAAACCACTTTGTACTGCAGTCCATAGATGAACTTTTTCTAGTGGACCGTGTTCAAAATTCTTTGTTAGTTGTTTCGCTAAAAGTGCTGATGGAACATCTGTTCTATCAATTTGTAAATGATAAATATCTTTTACGGTTCTTGAAAAAGCATTATTTAAAAAAAAAGTCTGATTTTGACTATCTGATTCGTGCTCTATATATGTTGGGTGAATAGGTGTTTGAATTGCTACTTTATCATCATTTTCTTGAATAGTTTGTGGCGTTTCGTACGATAAATCAATGGTATTTTGAATATTATCAGACAAATTTAGATTTATTTCTTCGTATGCCATTGCTGATGATATGCTTAAACTTGTAAATATTGTTATTAGTAAAAAAATCTTTTTCATTGTTATTCTATTTATATTTGATTAGTAGTGTAAGTTTCAATAAAAGAGGACATTTATTTAAAATGTCCTCTTTTTAATTATTAATGTTTGTGATGATGAGTGTGGTGATCATCTTTTAGGTAAGCAATCCAGAAGAACATTACAACGAATACGAATGCACCAGTGATGTTACCTAATGTTACTGGTAATAAGTTGTGTAGTAAAAATGACTTAACAGTTAATGTTGAAAGTTGTTCAGGAGTTAGACCTGAAGCAGCAACAATTGATGGAGTCATTTTTGCAAATAAACCGTTTGGAATAAAGAACATATTTGCAATACTGTGTTCATAACCTGATGCAACGAATGTCATGATAGGGAAGAATATTGCAAATATTTTACCGATTACGTGTCTAGAAGATGAAGCCATCCAAATAGCCAAACAAACTAACCAGTTACATAAAATACCTCTTGTAAATGCTTCTAAGAATGTTAAGTTAACTTTCATGTATGCAGTATTTAATGATAAAACACCAAGTGCTTCGTGTGAGTTGTGAGAGCAACCTGATAAATATACTAAATATGCAAGAAGAATTGAACCAACAAAGTTTCCAGCATATACGATTGACCAGTTTCTTAATAATTTCCAAATGCTAGTTTTTCTTTCGATAACAGCAAATGTCATCATTACGTTACCAGTAAATAGTTCAGCACCTGTAAGAACAACCATCATCAAACCTGTAGCGAATGTCATAGCACCAACAAGTTTTGCAATACCCCAACTAAGTTGTTCAGTACCAGTCATAACTGTTAATGAAACTTGAGCACCGAATGCGATTAAGGCACCAGCTGCGATTGCTAATACAAATGTTTTTGATTTTCTAAAATTTGCTTTGGCAGGCATTACTGTATCTGCCAATTCATGGGCAACATTACCCGGAGTGATACAATCCTTTGTATCTAAATTTTGATTTTCTTCCATTTCTTATATCTCCTCGTGTAAATTATACTTTGACACCAAACAAAGTACCGTAATTTCGGTAAATTGGGCATATATAACTCATTTTATTTCTTAAATTGTTTGAAATCAAAAGGCCGTTTTTTGGTCCGCAAATATTGTAGTACTTCAATATATAAATTCAAGCATTCTTAATCATTTTCTTAATAATTAATAAAATGATTTATTTAATCATCTTCATAGTCTTGAAAAGTATCAGGTTCAGGCTCTTTCAAAACGTCTTTCCAATGTTCTAATTGTTCTGTTAAATCCGCAGTTTCTGCTTTTGCTTCGCTCTCAGTTTTTTCATGTTTTGCAATTGACATTCCTATTTTTGAATTAACAGCAATTTCAAGAAGTTCTGGCATGTTCATTGCTGGTTTATCTTCTGTTTCAAGAGATTTGTGGTAGGTGTCTTCGTAATTAGAATTTAGTTTAAGTTTCCAATTGTCTTTATTTGATTTTCCACCTATATTGTAAGTCTTATCTATACCAAATAGGTCGGCAAATGATACTTGAATATTTGGCGTACCTCTAAATAATTCTGCATATTTTGCTTTTAATCTTGTTCTAGGATTATCTTCTATATCTTTACAAAATTCTGCGGATTTTTTAGCATTTTCTTTGTTGTATGGAGGCATTAAATATCCTGCAAGATACATTGGATTCCAACCTTCATTATTATATATCCAACTACCTTCTTCTAGTAATGTGGCTGTGGGTTCATTATCATGAGTTGATAAGAAACTATATCTTGGTCCTTTTATGCCTTCCATTTTGTTACCTTTGGAATACATAATTCCTTGCATCTTTTCATCTTCGTATACTTTGCCATCAACTTTGCCGCCATAGAATACTTCTTGGAATGTTGGACTTTGTGCTCCTAAATCTTCAAATACAACATCTTTTGGATTTATATGATGTTCTTTAAGTGTTGGAATTAGGATTTTATGGAAAATTTTTGGATAATTGTGTTGAGGATCAATTCCTGTGTATGATAGAAAATTTCTATCATTGTAACTAATAGAACCGTCTTCTTGTACGGCTGAAGATTTATAAATATATGGATCAACAAGTCCCATAACATTATCAACACGAATATTTTCAACACCATCAAGTGTACGTTCTATTTTGTTTTTTAATAATTTTCCAGACGTACCAAGTGAACCGTCTTCATTAAATAATGTTTTGGGATTAAGTACAGCGATGTTCCATAATTGTGGACCATTGTTTTTGCCACCATCTGGGCAACCAACTCTCCAATCTTTTAAGAAAGCGTTAGGATTTGCCCATTCATCAGCATAAGAGTAACCAACAAGAAGGTCACCAATATATTTCATACCGTCATCTTTACGGATTGCTTTGTCTTCTTTTTCTTCTTTATCAACTAAGAATTGAATAAATTTATATTCATCAATTTTTTCTTTTGCTCCTGGACGAGTTTTTACTTGGTTATAACGAACTGTTGCTGCTTCGTCACCTTTTTCTATTTTTGAGATAAGATTTTTGTCTAATTCGTTATCCCAATTTTCAAAATCGTCTGAACCGTGAATATCAGAGAATAATCGGAATACACTATCTTTTTCTAGCCAGTAGTCGTTCTTTTCTTTGAACGCAGAATATTCGTTGTTTAGTGCTTCTGCTTTTTTGTCACCTAAGGCTAATTTATCTTTAAAATTAGTATATGCTTTATGTGTTACTATTTTTGAAATGGCTTGTGCTTCATCAAAGTTAGACATTTCATAGTTTTTATCATTTTGGGGTTTAATAATCTTTATGTCATGAAAATCTTTATTTGTTAGAATGTTAGCATATTCATCTGATTTAAGCCTATCATAATCTAAGAATAATTCATTTTTTGCAAAAATTGATGCGTGATAAGGTGAATTGTCACGTTTGTTAAGTTTTCCATTGGGTCCTAGTTGAATAGAATTAAAACCATTCATTTTGACGAAGTTAGTGAAATCTTTGGAATGATAAGGTGTACCGATGTATGGATTTTTCCCATTAAGGATTGTTAGAGTATATCCTGAAGAGTATCCTTGTAGGTTTGTATTCTTTTTTGATGGGAATGATGAACCATGAATGATTAAGGCTCTATTTTCTACGCCAAGATAGTCAAAAGCTTCGTTCATTGTTTTGCCATAGTCGGCTTTTTCATCTTCTCTAAGTTTTCTTTGAAAAGATAATTGTTTATTATTTTTATTATTTGATATTGGATTTTGCGTAATATTATTTATTTTCATACAATGTATTAAAGTATGTGAAGATTTTTTTTGCTAGTTAGAGTCTTGTATTGTAATTAAATTTAACATGAATATTTATGTTTAGAAGTTATCTGAATAGATGATACCGATGTTTGAGGTCGATTTTAAATTAAATAAAATTTTTATAAAAAAGTACTTTACAAATAAAATTTAGCAGATTATAATACTTTTGTTGACCTCGTGGGGGTTTAGCTCAGTTGGTAGAGCACCTGCTTTGCACGCAGGGGGTCAGGAGTTCGAATCTCCTAACCTCCACCATTTAAAAAGAGACCGATAAGGTCTCTTTTTTAGTGCATAAATTTTGTATGCTTATATTTTGATTGTTTTCTTCGTTAGTATTGATTGTTTAATATATTTAGTAGGAATGCTTATTATGATAAATATTTTATCTTTTATAATGTGATTTTTTTAATTGGTTTATGTTTATTTTCTAATGCCCATTTAAAACCAAATGTTAAGGCGACACCGTTTCTACCACCATTTCTTAACATTTGTAATTAGACATTTAAAATTAAAATGTCTGACACATAAAATGATAAATTTTAAATTTGAACCATTTTAAGGGAAGAATTTATA
>SAMEA3663118__coassemble_360_pt1 | contig 14795 bp, 13 predicted proteins | sample SAMEA3663118__metabat2_high_PE_014 | metagenome-assembled genome bin SAMEA3663118 (sample SAMEA3663118) | pig gut metagenome | biome: pig gut; feature: pig-associated habitat; material: faeces | place: Denmark | collected 2012
CATTATGTTTCATTAACATTCTCGGTTCACTCCGCTATTGCCGATTTTTAGTTACGTAATATTTGTAATATTTCACTTACCGTCATTGCAAGAATTTACTTCGTAAATTCTTGCAATCTAGAAAAAGTTGTCACCTTGAACTTGTTGCAAGGTCTAAAAAAGAGATTTTGAAACGAGTTCGAAATGGAATATTTTGTCAAAAAAAAGAAATACTTTATATAACTTCAAAAAACTTTGATAAAAAACTTTGTCGAGAGTAAAATTATACATTATGAAAAAGATTCCATTAGCAGAAATATCATTAGTAGTTCTAGGCTCTATTTTATATTTTGCAGCAAATATTCAAAGAGTTGCAGTTCCTGGAGCAATATTTGATTTATTACAAAACGATTTACACACAACAGCACAATGTATAACCTCACTTGGTGCATCATTTATGTACATTTACGCACTTAGCCAACTTGTAATAGGTATCCTAATTGCAAGGTTTGGAGGTTTTAGAGTAATAACAATTGGTTGTCTATTATTCCTAACGGGTAGTGTTTTGTTCCCATTCTCACAAACATTACCACTACTATATTTTAGCAGAGTTTTAATTGGTCTTGGCTCTGCAACCTTCTACATTGGTTTGATAAATGAAACTAGAAGACTAGTTCCTAAGAAAAACTTTGGTATCGTACTTTCTTTAATTCTTCTAATCGGATACTTAGGTGGAATCATTGCAAATGCTCCACTCGTTGCACTAATCGACAAAATCGGTTGGAGAGAGACCTTTGTTGTAACTGGCGTAATTAGTGCAATTGTTTGTGCATTATTCGCTATTATTGATAGAACAATCTCACATCAACCAATCGACAAATCCGTTCACATGGATTTAGAACTATATAAAGAAACTTTTGGCAACAAAAAGAACTTAAACTTATACTCTTTTGCTTGCCTAAATTATGGTTTATACTACGTTGTTCAAACTGTTATAGGTAAAAAATTCTTACAAGATTTCTGCCTAATGCCTGTAATGAAAGCAGCAACAATTCTTTCTATAATGGGTGCTTTATACGCAGTATCAGGTTCAATCCTAGCATTTTGGAGTAAAGCAGTTTTAAATAGAAGAACAATATTTTTACGTTTAACAAGTTTGAACACATTATTCGTATTTTCAACAATACTTGTATGTGTTTGTTTGAATATAAGAACTCCATTTATCGCATTCTTATTCTGTACAATCGCATTTGGAGCAAGTCTTTCACCATTACTTGTTCCACTACTTCATGACTTTAACGGTCCAAAAGTAGCAAACACAGCAGTTAGTGTAATGATATGTGGATTTTACCTAGCAGTTGCAGTTCTAGGCAACATTGTTGGTTGTTTCTTAGATATGTTTAAACCTGTACTTGGTGCGAATGGCGAACTTGTTGCAAACCCTCATTCTTATATTGCAATATTTGCTTTAGCAGTAATTCTTGCAATATATTCATTCATAAACGTATTTAAAATAGATGAAAGTACAAAAACAAAACGTCTAATCACTCATGCCGAATATATCAAAAACAAAGAAAAGCAAACAAACGATGATGACAATCACTGGCATGATAAATACGAACATGATATTTATAATAATGTTTAATCAATATAAAATCGCCCCATTGTAAACAAATGTAAAGCACTAAAAATCAATAATATCAAGGTTTTTAACAAAATGTTCATAAATTAGGCAATTATTAAAAATAAAAATACTTTATATAAATACGGGAAATTAAGATTATATTGAGTTAGACAAATCTCGACTATGTTTGTAAAAGTTGCTCTTTGGCAAATAGAAACAAACACCAAATAAAATAAGTTCAAAAGAACTTCTACTATTAAGATTAGGCAAGGATACAAGTAAACCTAGAACCGGTAATAGGATTTACAAAATAGTCTGTCGTATAGACGGCTTACTTAACATTGCCAATTTTTATACACTACACAATCAACACATTATTTACAAAACTAAGAGAAAATTATTACACACGGAGGAATTATGACAGCAGGTATTTACAACACAAATTACAATGATTATTACAATCAATACAATTTACAAAATACAGGTATTCAAAACGACAATCAAAATGTATCTTTTACTAGCAATCAAGATACAGAATTAGCTCAAGAATTAGCTAAAAAGAAAAAGAAAATAGAAAAAGACGATGGAAGTATCGGTTTTGGCAAAGCAGCATTAAACTTTGCAAAAGGTGTTGGTAAGTTCTTTACTGGCATGTTTACAGACGAAAAAGGTAACTTCAGCATCGGTCAGACTCTGAAAACAGCAGCAATTGCAGTGGGTGTAGGTGCAGTTACCGTATTAACTGCAGGAACAGCAGTTCCAGCAATGATTGCAGCAGCAGGTATCGGTGTTTCAGCAATTGGAATGGGCAAATCAATTTATGATATCGCAACAGCCGATACAGATGCAGAAGCTGAAGCAGCATGGCAATCATTAGGTTCAAATACAACAGCAGGTGCTTTAGCCGTAGCAGGTGCTAAAGCAGTAGCAAAAGGTTCTGCAGCAAATCCATCAGAATTCGACGGAATTGGTGGTTATGCTAAAGCAACAAAACAAGTATTCCAAGATTCAGGTAAAGCAGTGAGCGAAAGTTTCAATGGTTTCAAAACAGCATACAAAGGTGCTGGCGAAGGTATCACAACAAAACTTGGAGCATTGAAAGAAGAAGGAATTGCACAAAAAAATTCATTCACAGGTAAAGTAACTGAAAACTACAACAAGGCAGTATATGGTACAAAAGGCAAAATCGAAAATGAAGCAAGCAAATTAGATAAAGAAATCGCTGATAAACAAAAACAAGCAAAAGATATCAAAGATAAAAAATCTCCAGAATATACTAAAATAAAAGAAGAAATTAGTACTCTTAAAGTTAAAAAAGCAGCAATTGAAGAAATGAATAAAAAAGCTTCTTGGGAAGAAGGAAATGATATTATAACAAAACAAAATGCAGATTTAGCACAAAAGAAAGCTGAACTTTCAAAAGCAACAACAGATGCAGAAAAATCAAGACTAAATGGAGAAATTGAAACACTAGAAACACAAATCAAAGCAGGTAAAGAAGTTTTAGCAAGACGTACTCGTGAAGCACAATATATCCAAGACCAAATCAATAGCAAACAAAAAACAATTGATAGCATCAACAAACAAGACAAACCAGATACAGCAAAAATCGCTAAATTAAATAAAGAAATTGAAGAACTTAAAGGCAAACAAGATTTTGAATTACCAAACGGTGTTACAAAAGAACAAGTAAAAACATCAAATGATAATTTAGCTGAAACTAAAAAGCAATCAACAGATGCAACAAATAAATACAACGAATTAAACGCAGAAAGTTCAACAAATGATAGAGCATATGCTCAACTAGAAAAAGCAGAACAAAAAGCAAATACTCTTAAAAACAAACTTGAAAAAGAACAAGCAGAAAACGATATTCTAAATACTAAATACAATGTTCAAGAAGGAACAGGTTACGACCACGTAGCAAGAGAAATCGGTACAATCGCATACAAAAATCCAGCAGCAAGATGGTTAACAGTAGGTATCGCAGGCAGACAATTCGGTAACAAATCAGAATACGCAGACCTTTACTCTCAATTAACTGCTCAAGAAAAAGCATACTTCAAATCTCTTCCAGAAGAACAAAAAGCAACAATCTTAGCACAATACAACCAAATAGTTGCTTAATCAATAAAAACTCCATCCATATAATAAAAAATAACCGGCTAATAAATTAGTCGGTTATTTTATTTTCACAATATTTTAAATTTCAACATATCCAACATAGGTTAAGTTTCTATAATATCCATCATAATCTAGTCCATAACCTACCAAAAATTTATCATCAATCGTAAATCCATACATATCAGGATTTATATCAACAACACGTTTACATCTTTTATCTAATAATGAAATAAATTTCATAGATTTTGTTTTAAAATTATTTTTAATAAAATTAGTCAAGAACTGTGCAGTATGACCTGTATCAATAATATCTTCAATTATCAATACGTTTTTGTCATTCAAGTCTGGCAATGATATATCTACTGCACTAACTTTTCCTGTTGAAGTATAATTTGTACCATAACTAGAAAGTCTTATAAATTCCATTCTCAATGGCATTTTCAAATGTTTAACCAAATCTACGGTAAACATTATTGAACCCTTTAAAACACAGATAACATACACTTTTGAATCTTTATATTCATCATTCAATTGATTAGCCAATTCTTTAATCTTTGATTGGATTTGTTCTTCCGTAAATAAAACTTTTAAATCTTTTTCCGTAATAGGTTTCATAATATGTCCTCATTATATTTAACACTAAGTTTGTGAGTTGGGTTTGTAATAGTTTTAATCTTATCACTTAAACCAACTCCTGCCACCCATAAAACTTCATCGTCTTTACATAACAACAATAATTTATCTCGTTTATGTTGTGGTATTTTTTTATCTATCAAGTATTTTTTCAACTTCATAGTCCCTTTTAACCCTAATGGCGAAATTATATCTCCATCTTTTCGAGTTCTTAAAGTTAAATTATTATATTTTGACAAATCTACAAATGCAATAGTTTCATCATATTTTTTTTCTTTTGTTAAACATTTTGAAATACAAAACAAAGACTCACCAAATGTATAAGTCCCCTCTTTATCAATAGTTACAACATCATTTTGTTTTTCATAATTCTTTATAATCTCAATATATTTATCTCCTAAATATAGCCAAGTATCATTAGATAATGAATATTTAGAAATTTTCTTTTGTGAAATATTTTCTTCTACAAAATTGAAAATATTTTTTATCATTGAATAATCATAATCAAAACCACTATCATAAATAAATTTATAAAGTAATCTTTGTTTAACGTCTTTTGACAAATTCTTAAATTTTGCTAAATCAATCTTGTTACCAACTATCATATCCTTTGATAACTTACTCAAATATTCTTCAATAATATTTGTTTCAGAACTTGAAACTTCAGCCAATGTATTCAATGATTTCAAGATTTCAGGGTTAATTTTCTTTAATACCGGTAATATTTCATGCCTGATAAAATTACGTTTATACTTCGTATCACTATTAGAGTTATCATTATTCGGACTTAATCCATTATCTACACAATATTTTTCGATTTCCTTACGAGTAACACTCAACAACGGACGATAAAAAATATCACGTTTAGAAAGTATTCCACGTAAACCAACAACACCAGTACCTTTAATAATTCTATACAAAACAGTTTCTGCATTATCATTATAATTATGAGCCGTAAACACTACATCTGCACAATATTGTTTTATAGCATCTTCAAAAAATTTATAACGCAGTTTTCTTGCTTCAGTTTCTGTTTTTTTAACATCAATACTTGCCGTCTGAGTAAAAAATTCAATATTCTTTTCTTCGCAAAACTCCTCACAACGCAACTGTTCAGTCCTTGCAATTTCACCTCGCCAATTGTGATTGTAATGTGCTGCAATCAATTTAATATTCTTTTCTGGGGCAAGTTTTTGCATAACATCTAATAAGCACATCGAATCATAGCCACCAGAAAACCCTACAATAACAGTTTTATTGGTTAAATTATGTTCATCAATAAATTTTGAAATTACTTCTTTAATCAAGATTTTTCTATTTCTTTTAAAATACCATATTTAATTTCAACTGCATCAACACCTAACTGTTCTAACACTTTCATAGCCAAAGAACTATGTTCAGATGTAATTGCCAAAAGCAAATCTTCAGAATTAATTCTTTCACGTTTTGCATCTTGTGCCAAACGCCAAGCCTTTTCTAACACATTTTTAGCACGTTTTGTAAATGCGATTTCATTATCAAAATATTCATTACCAAAACCTAAAAGTTTTTCAACAACATTACGTGCATCTTTCAATGTAATTTCTAAGTTATTAAGCACCTTAGCACCTATACCAGAACCTTCAGCCAAAATACCTAGCAAGAACATCTCTGTACCAACAACGTTACGTCCTATACGTCTTGCTTCTTCCTTAGCCAATTTCAAGATTACCAAAGTTTCAGGCATTTGTTTTTCGATAGGTTTAATAATTTTTTCTGACAAATCTTCAAAATCAATATCCATTTCTTTAAAGATTTCACTTGCAATACCTTTTTTCACATTCAATATACCAAGAATGATATGTTCAGGTAATACAGTTGATGAGCCTAACTCTTTGGCTGCCTGTAGGGCATTATTCATAACCCAAAACGCATTTGGTGTAAATACAATCTTACGTCCAGAATACTCAGCATCTCTTGATTTTAATTCTGCTAATCTTTCATCAAAAGTCTGTTGAGTAACACCAAATTCTGATAATAACTTCACAATATCAGAATCTTTATTTTCTAAAATTGATGATACAATCTGTTCTGTACCCAAAATTTCATAACCAGACGTTGTTAATTTAGAAATTGCTTTATCAAAAATTGACGAACGTTCAAAATTCTTATATATTTCATCAATTTTTCTAACTTCACCTGCTTCTTCCCCTTCTGGGTGAGTCATTTTTTTTATTTTCTTTTGAACAAGTTTACTCAAAATATCTTTTGCTTTAAAAATATCAAAACCATATTTTTCTAAAACTTCATTAACGCTAGGATTTTTAGCATTCAACAAAGCAAGAAATAAATGTTCATATAAAATATTTTTATTACCAGACTTTGTAGCCAAATCTAACGTTTGTTTTAATAATGTTTTTACATCATTATTAAACGGAACAACAACATAATTTTTTGTTGTAGGTGAAACATAATTCCTTACTTCCTCTTCGATTTTTGCAGTATCGATACCACAATTTCTAAACATTCGAAGAGAAATACCTTTAGCATTATGTACTATTGCACATAGCAAATGACCAATATACACCTCAGAACTACCCCATTTAATAGCATAGTTTTGAGCATCATATACCGTATTTATCGCTTGTTCCGTAAATTTTTCAAACACTAATCTTCGTCCTCTATTGATTCAAGATAATCTGAAACTCTTTCAAATTCTTCTTCATCATCAATTGTTTCAAAAGAATAATCTTCACCATCTTTTACCAAACGCATCAATACCATTTCTGATTCATCTGAATCTTCATCAACTTCAACATCTACTGGCAATAAAAGAGCATATTCTTTTTCTTCAAATTCAATAACGTCAAACAATTCGAATTTGATTACTTCACCATCTTCATCAATAGTTTCAATTATATTATCTTCATTAACTTTACTCATTTTAAACTCACTTTCCTAAATATTGTTCTAGTATAATACACGCACTTTCAATATAAACCAAAGATTTATTTTTTCTAAAATCGATTTTTCTATTTCTTAAATTTTCTTCTGCTAAATCAGAAGTCAATCGTTCATCTTCAAATATTATATCAAACTCATCAAAATTACCAGCGAAATTTTTACAATCTTCTGATTGAAAACCATAAGTTCCGTCCATATTAACAGGTACGCCAACAACTATAACTTTAACATTATTTTCTTTTGCAATTTTTTTTATTTCTTTTATTGCTTCTTCTTCAGGTTTCCTAGGAACACAACATAAACCTTTTGCTGTAACGTGTAAATAATCACTTAAAGCAACACCTATACGTTTTGTTCCTACATCAAGACACATTATTTTATGCATCTTCATTAACCCATTTTGATTCAATAGTAGAAATAATCATATCTAATTGCATCAATTCAAATTCAGATGACAAGTGTTTATCTTTTTTGAACATATTAGTTGTATTTGCTGAGTTTTTCAAATTCCAACGTTGCAATACGTAGTATTCGTAAATACTTTTTCTTAATATATTCATCAAGAATGATTTGTTATCACCAATTGAATAATACAATTGAGCCTTTCTATTATCACCCTCTAATTGTTTTAAGTATGCTGTCAAATAGAAACGGTTTTTCCAATGTTCTATTTCTTCTGGTGTATAAACCTTTGAATAGTTTTCTTCTAAAAACTTATCTAAATCAACATTAAAATCATTTGCTTTAAATACTTCATTCAAATCCTTAATTATATTTGCAAATTCTTTTGAAGTATATTCATCATAAAACCAAGATTGAGAAATATCATCTAAACATAATTCATCAATATTTTCTTTCGTTAAATCTACAAATTCTAACTTGCATTCAGGCTTAGTTGGTTCAATATCCAACAAAGTATTTTTCCAACATACATATTCATAAGGAACAGAGTCTTTATTATAACGAGCCAATTTTTCTGCTCTATCAACTAAATACTTAACAACAGAATGTTCTACTTCGACTCCACCTTTTTCGCCATAGAACTTATGTAAAATTTTCTTCAAATCGGTTTTAGTAATTTCGTTAAAGCCAAAGCAATCCAAAATACCGTATTTGTCATTCAATACCATTGCAACAAATTGAATAACTTCATCTTCTCTTATACGTGTAAATACAACGGCTTGATTACCATGTCCATCTGGATAACTAATATAAGATTTGTATGGTTTTGAAGATTTTAAAATATTTTTATAAAAATCTAAAGTATTATCAACTCTTACACCCGACAATTTTAATACTGACAAACCTTTATTCAATAATGGAATTAAATCTTCGCTAACAAAATCTTTTGCTTCTTCAAAAGCATGAAATGCTAATTGAGAACGAGATTCACTCAATAATTTAATAACTTCTTTTGCCAACTCAGTTTTTGGATTATACAAAAATAATGGAATTAAAATATTTGCCAACGCATCTTGAGTATAATCTTCATTTAATGCTCTGACCAAAACTAATTGATCATCTGGATTTAGTGCTGATAAGAAGTCAATAAAATCAATCTGTGCTTCAGGATTCATCAATGCAGAATTCAACATTTCTTTTGTTTCTTCTTCAACAATTTGATCAAATTCAGTAAAATATCCATTTACTTCATCATAATGAACTTCACTACCTAAATCTCTTAACAAATTAAAAGCAATCATTTTAGCATAATCGCTAATTTTTCTATCTCTGATAAATTCTCTTAAGTTTTCAACAAGGGTATCTTTATCAAATAATCTTGTTAAAATATAACAAATAACAAATGCCTTTTGTTCTTTTGCTCTAGCCAATTCTTTTAACAAAACATCCATAATGGCTTGTTTATCTGGTTCAGCATCAAGTGTAGCAAACATTTCATCAGAAACGGCTGTTGTTGTTTGCAATTTAGTTATTAATGTTAAAATTTCTGCTCTAATTTGTATTTTATTCATAATTATATTTACCTACATTTACCCCAAAAGGCATCTAATATTGATTGAGCCTCTGCAGATGGCATTCTGTCATTTAATATTAAATATTGAACGGCAATCATAGTACATTCGGAGCATATATTGACCCCCGGTCCTTTTACCATTTTTACTACCTGAGTATTAGGACGCCCACAGAAACTGCAATAAACAGGTTCTTCACCTTCTTCATTTTCTTCCGCAGACCCCTGTTCTTGTTTAATTTCTTCCTCTTCTTTATGCTTAGAACGTTTTTCGCCTAAACTTACAACTTTTTTATCAGACATTCAATGCTCCTTCTCATCTCACTCTATTTTACAACAAATTATAAACTTTGTGAAGAATGTTACAAAACCACATTCAAATCCGCAAATTTTTATACAGAATGGTTTTTATATAAATACGAATAAGGAATAACTATGACTGAAATATCTAACATAACTGCATCTGCAAATACAGAAATTAATAATAATAGCGATAAAAAACAAGAAATAAAACCTAATGATACAAGTCTTAAAAATGATAAAGTCGAAATTTCTTCAATGAGTAAAAAGAAGAAAATAGCACTTGGCTTTGTAGCAGTAAATCTTATCGCAACAGCAGCATCTTTAGCTTATGCAATAGGACGAAATCCGGCTAAAGCAGCTAAAGTTTTAAAAGGACATTCAAATATTACAAACGAAGCTTATACTCAGGGAAACAAGCTGGCAGAAGAAATAATGAATAAGCAAGGAGAATTCAAAACATCATTTAATGATATTTTAGCAATATTTAAAAAGCCTGAATGCAAAACTACTTTACATGAAAGCATCAAAGAGGCAGAACAATTTTTTGAAAAACATAAAATAACTCCTGACAAAAAAACAGAAAAAGCCCTAAACACAATAAAACAAAAACTTGAACAGCACTGTAACAACATAGAGCAAAGCTTGTTACATGGCAACGATATTGATATGTATAAAAAAGGCGAAGATTTTGCAGCAGAAAACGCTTTAGACTTAAAAACTATTTCAGATTTTTTATATAAACAAAATGAAGTAGATGCTATACGTTTAAGTACAAGTTTTGACAGATTTTCGGTTCCCTTTAACCTCTCTTTAAGAGAAGGAATAGCAGCTTGTCCGAAAGAAGTATTGCCAAATAACGGTGTTTTCTTCCACGGGACTCAAAAGGCAGGTAAAGTTTATAAAAACGGATTTTCGAACTTTGCAAGTAACCAAATTGATAAATCGGCAAGAGAACTCGGTGCAGGGGTATATGTAACTCCTGATGTCGGTGTAGCTGCATATTTCTCAGGATTACACGGCAGTATTATTCCTGTAAAACTTGCCCCAGAATCAAAAGTAGCATTAGTTACCGAAAACACTCATAATCTTTTATTCAATAGCGTTTCTCAATTTATGTCTGAACGAATTCCTGCCGGATATGAAGACTTACCAAATTCTGTAAAAAATGCAACTATGGAATGTCTATTTAACCGAATATTCAAAGAAGCCGGATACGATGCAGCATACATACCAAAAGGCGTAAAAGGTGGCGGACTTTTAGCAAATATTTTTGGTGGTAATATAAACGAAGCAATAGGCAGAAAACAATCACAACTTGTTGTGTTTAAACCTGAAAACCTTGAAATCACATCAAGAAGTTTTAAAGAACGAGTTCATGATTTAAAAGACAAATTCAGTGCACTAAAAGCACAAATAAAATATCAACAAGAACATCCGTTTGGATTCTAATTTAGATATTTTTTCTTTAATCGTTTAAGAATAAATACCAAACAAGTTGCAAGTATTAAACTCAACAAGAAAGAAGATATACATAGAGCCGACCAACAACCAAATAGATACATTTTACGCACAATTCCTAAATATGTACCTAATGTTACACTTATCAACAAATAAGCAATAACATTTGCACCCATCACAAAACCCGTTTTTTTTAGACCTTTATATATTCCACCTAAGGCAGATTGCAAACCATCAGACAACTGAAATACTGCAACCAAAACCATAGCAGGTGTTATCAAAGTAACCAAACTTTTATCAGTTGTAAAAATTGATGCTAATTGTGATGGAAATATTGACAATACTAATGCTGAAAACGTCATAAAAGATAATGTCACACCAACACCATTTTTGATATATTTAATCAATTCTGTATAATTCCTTGCACCATTTGCATAACCAATTTTAACAGCAAGTGCATTAGATATTCCCATTGGTATCATAAACATTGTACTACTGATTACCAATATAATATTATGAGCAGCAGCATAAGCACCCGATACACGACCTAAAACAATAGCAATATAATTAAATGCTAAAAACTCAATCATAATCGCTGCTGAAATTGGAATACCTATTTTAAATATTTGTTTATAATAATTTGTATCCTTAAACGATGTAAAATTAAATTTCCATAAACAATAACCTAACAATGCTAATGCAATAGCAGTTCTAACAAATGTTGTTGCCAATGCAATACCTGCCACACCCATTGCTGGGAATCCATACCAACCAAATACAAATATACAATTCAAATATAAATTCAAAAATACAGATAATATCATCAAAAAGTTTGGAACAAAAACAATTTCATAAGATTGCAAAAATTCTTTTAATGCAACATTTAACTCCGCTCCAAATGTTGAAAATGCCAAGATGAACGTAAATTTTTGAATATCTTTCAATAAGTTTGGTTCATATCCCAAATACTTCAACAATGGAATATAAGCAAATGTTACAAACATCAAAATTGTTGCCATTATCAAAGCAAATTTAACAGTTGGATAAAAATATTTTTTTGTACCAATTTTTGCACCTCTATAATTTGATAACAATGGTGATATACTCACTGTTAACCCAACTCCTAACATCATAACAGTCGCATGTATAGATGTAGCAATACTAATTGCAGCAAGAGCAGATGTTGAATAACGTCCACCAACAAAGCAATCTACTGCACCCAACAAAATCATGCCCAAATTTCCCATGATTATCGGTAGTGCTAATTGAAATAACTCTTGGATATATTTTTTTTCAAAAATCTTCATAACTATTTATCTATAAACATACAGTCGCCATAACTGTAAAATCTGTATTTGTTTTCTATTGCTGAATGATATGCATTAAATATACATTCTTTTCCGGCTAATGCTGAAACAAGCATCAATAATGTTGATTTTGGCAAATGGAAATTCGTAATCAATTTATCAATAACTTTAAATTCATAAGGCGGATAAATAAATAATGTTGAAGATGAACTACACTCTTTTATTTCTCCAAATTCTTTATATGCCGATTCCAATGTTCTTACAGTTGTTGTACCAACAGCAACAACCTTTTTACCTTCTTTTTTTGCTTCATTTATCAATTCAGCAGTTTCTTTTGAAATATGGTAGGCTTCTGAATCCATCTTGTGTTCTAAAACATTTTCACATTTAACAGGTCTAAAAGTTCCCAAACCAACATTTAAAGTAACAAAACCTATTTCAACACCTTTGTTTCTAAGTTTGTCTAATATTTCTGTTGTAAAATGCAAACCAGCAGTTGGTGCTGCAACAGAGCCTTCATTTTTAGCATAAACGGTTTGATAACGTTCATAATCTAATTTTTTTAATTCATCAGATGACATCTTGCGTTCAATATATGGTGGTAAAGGAACATTACCAACTTCTGATAACACACCATAAATATCGCCCTCATAATCAAGTTGTACAAGCCACTTACCATCATCTTCTAGTGGTTCAATAACAGTCGCTGAAAGTTTTTCTGATATTGTAATTTTTGTTCCAATTTTTACACGTTTTGACGGTTTAATTAAAACTTCCCAACATTTATTTTCTTTTTGTTTAAGCAAGAAAATTTCAATCTTTGCACCAGTATCTTTATGACCGTACAATCTTGCAGGAATAACCTTTGTATTATTCAAAATCAAGACACAATTTTCGTCTAAATAATCTACAATATCAAAGAAATGTTTATGTTCTATTTCACCTGTTTCTGGGTGTAATACCATCATCTTTGAATAATCTCTTTTTTGAGATGGTGTTTGTGCAATCAATTCTTCCGGCAATTCATAATCAAAATCAGATAATTTTAAAACATCAACCATGACTATTCCTTTGCTTGAATTTGTTTTGCATCAGCAACTTCTTCATCAGATACTTTTGCTTTTTTGTCAGCAAATTCTATATCAAGTTTTTTATTAATCAAAATTGTTTGAATAATTTGAACAATGTTGCTTGAAATCAAGTATAACAACACACCTGCAGGAATTGGAATAAGAACGAATGTACCACACAACATAATTGGCATGAACATGTTCATTGATTTTTGCATTGCTGCTTGTGATGGATCAATTTCTTGACCTTTGTTCATCGCCATCATTGCTTTTTGAGTAAATACCATTGTTAAACCAAACAATAAAATTAATGCTAATACATCAAAATGGAATTGAGATTTAACAACCTTAGTAGGAACAGTTGCTGTTAGTAAGAAACCTTGTCTTTCAAATGTGATAAGTTCTGTTTCCTTAGTCATTACGTTTGTAACTTCAACATCTGCTTTTTGAATCTTATCTAATTGACTAAATTTCAAATCTTTTAAACTATCAATATTCATTTTCAAATCAAGAGGTTGACCAGGAGTCAAAGCACCTTGAATTGCAACTGCATCATTTGGTTTATCAATTTTAACATTTTTAAGAGTTTCATTTTTCAAATATACAACAGCAGATTTGCCAGTCATGAATTTTGCAGTTGAAGAAACACCCATAACACCATCTTTTGAAATACCAGCATTTGTTCTAAGTGTTGAATCTAAACTATTAACAAACAAGAATGGAGCACTTCCTGCCATTTGAATAAATTGTGGACTCATTAAAGATGAATATAACAAGATGAAAATTGGCATTTGAATTAATAAAGGAAAACAACCTGACATTGGGTTAAAATTATGTTCCTTATAGAATTCCATCATTTTGCGTTGCATAGTTTGAGGATCATTTTTGTAACGTTCTTGAATGGCTTTCATACGTGGTTGAAGTGTTTGCATTTGTTTCATTGAACGTTGTTGAGAAACACTTAATGGCCACATCGCCATTCTAACAATTACTGTTAATAAAATAATACCTAAACCATAACTACCGGCAATTTCTGATAATATCTTTAAAATTTTTATAGTTAAACCAATAAAATCCATATCTCTTCCCTAAACTTTCTTTTCAAATCTATTTATCACATGCTCATAAATCTAAAAATAATTAATATGAGTACAAAAATAAGATAACTTAAAAGCATTTTCAAGTCAAATTAAAGATATAAAACCTAGTAAAAATAGGATATTCAGATTTTTTTTTTAAACTTCAAAAAAAATCACTTTACAAAAAATTATTTTTTGATAACATAGAAGTATAGAGATATTCCTCAGTAGCTCAATGGCAGAGCACCCGGCTGTTAACCGGGTTGTTGTAGGTTCGAGTCCTACCTGGGGAGCCAAAAATCC